>APMI01000938.1_pt1 | contig 268062 bp, 186 predicted proteins | sample 667938 | NCBI WGS metagenome assembly APMI01 (sample SAMN01084076, study PRJNA167559) | wastewater metagenome | biome: Wastewater | place: Denmark: Ejby Moelle, Odense | collected 2011-11-28
ACCCATGATGGCCCCCGCCGCGCCGCCGGCCTGCGCGTCTTCATCGACGGCCAGCCTGCGGCCACGAAGATCATGAACGAAACGCTGAAGGGCTCCACGCATTGCGCCGAGCCACTGCGCATCGGGCGGCGGGATGCGGGCCTGGGCTTCTACGGGCAGCTGGATGAGCTGCGCCTGCTGCAGCAGAGCGTGACGCCTGAGACGGTGCAGTCGTGGTTCTGGAGCGAGCGCCTGCGCGGCATCGCCGCCACGCCTGCGGCCAGCCGCAGCGCTGCGGACGCCACGCTTCTGCAGCACTGGTTTGTGGAGCATCATGCCGATGCGCCCACACGCGCCGCGCACCAGCGTCTGAATGCAGCGAAGGCTGCTGAAGCCACACTACGCGAGAGCATTCCCACCACACTGGTGATGCAGGAGATGGCAAAACCTCGCACAGCGCACCTGCTCACACGCGGGCAATATGATCACCCCGCCGAGGAGGTGCAGCCCGGTGTGCCGGCATCGCTTTCCAAGTGGCCGCAGGACGCACCGAGCAACCGCCTCGGCTTTGCACGCTGGCTCGTCTCAAAGGACAATCCGCTGACTGCGCGCGTGGCGGTGAACCGCCTGTGGATGCAGTGCTTTGGCGAAGGGATCGTGCGCAGTGTGAATGACTTCGGATCGCAAGGAGAGGCCCCCAGCCACCCTGAACTGCTCGACTGGCTGGCGGTGCGCTTCATGCAGAGCGGCTGGGATGTGAAGGCGATGCTCAAGCTCATGGTCATGAGCGCCACCTACCGGCAGAGCTCGCAGTACTCCGCGCACGATCCCTCCAACCGCCTGCTGGCACGCGGCCCGTCCTTTCGCCTGAGCGCCGAAATGGTGCGGGATCAGGCTCTTGCCGTCTCCGGCCTGCTGGCGCCCAGGATCGGCGGCCCGAGCGTGAAGCCCTACCAGCCGCCCGGCCTGTGGGAAGCCGTCTCTTACAACGGCGAAGAAACCTACGTGGCCGATACCGATGACGGCCTCTGGCGCCGCAGCATGTACACCTTCTGGAAGCGCCAGTCCCCGCCCCCTGCCCTGCTCACCTTCGACGGACCCACGCGCGAAAAGTGCACTGTGCGCCGTGCACGCACCAACACACCGCTGCAATCCCTCGTGCTGCTCAATGACGAGACCTACATTGAGGCCGCGCGCGCCCTGTCCGCTTGGACGCTGACGCAGCCCGGTGCCGAGAATGACAAGCTCGCCCTCGCCTTCCGCCGCGTGCTCTGCCGCGTGCCGGATGCCGAGGAGCTCAAACTCCTGAGCAGCCTGCTGAGCCGCCAGCGCACCCGCTTTGCCGCCGAGCCTGATGCCGCCGCGAAATTGCTCGCCGTGGGTGCATCCCCACAAGGCCGCACGCTCGCTCCTGCAGAACTGGCCGCGTGGACTGTGACGCTGCACACTTTGTTCAATCTCGACGAAACCATCTCCCGCCGATGAACACCGCCCAGATGACCCGCCGTCAGCTTTTTGGCCGTGCCTCCGCAGGCATCGGCACCGCCGCGCTGGCCTCACTGCTCGGTGAGGGTCGTGCACTGGCCGCGCCGCATTTCGCGCCCAAGGCCAAGCGCGTGATCTACCTCTTCATGCATGGCGGGCCCTCGCAGCTTGATCTGTTTGATCACAAGCCCGGGCTGCAAAAGCTGCACGGCCAGGAGTTTCCCGCCTCGGTTCTGGGAGATCAGCGCCTCACCGGCATGACCAGCGGGCAGAAGAACAAGCCCGTCACCGCTTCGATGTTCCGCTTTCAGCAGCATGGCCAGTCCGGCGCGTGGATGAGCGAGCTGCTGCCGCACATGGGCCGGGTGGCCGATGAGATGTGCATCATCCGCTCCTTGCACACGGAGGCCATCAATCACGATCCGGGTGTGACGCTGCTGCAGACCGGCCACCAGCAGCCGGGGCGGCCCAGCTTTGGCGCGTGGGCCAGCTACGGCCTCGGCAGTGAGAATGCCAGCCTGCCCGCCTTTGTGGTGCTCATCTCTCGTGGCAGTGCCGCGCGTCCTGCAGATCCGCTTTATGCGCGGCTGTGGGGCTCGGGCTTTCTGCCTTCCAATCATCAGGGTGTCAGCTTCCGCAGCAGCGGCGATCCCGTTCTGTATCTCTCCAATCCTCCCGGCCTCAGCGCCGCCACACGGCGGGATGAGCTGGACGTCATCCAGGCGCTCAATCGCAAACAGCTCGCCCAGCAGCTCGATCCCGAGATCGAGACACGCATTTCGCAGTATGAAATGGCCTACCGCATGCAGAGCAGCGTGCCGGACCTGATCAGCCTCAAAAACGAAAGCGCCGCCACCTTTGAGGCCTACGGCCCTCAGTCACGAGTGCCCGGCAGCTTTGCAGCCAACTGCCTCCTCGCGCGCCGCATGGCGGAGAGCGGCGTGCGCTTCATCCAGCTCTACCATCGCGGCTGGGACCAGCACTACAATCTCCCCAGCGACCTCCGCCTCCAATGTGGCGATATCGACCAGCCCTGTGCCGCCCTTATCACAGATCTGAAACAACGCGGCCTGCTGGACGACACGCTCATCATCTGGGGTGGCGAATTCGGCCGCACCACCTACTCCCAGGGCAAGCTGGAGCCCGCCAACCATGGCCGCGACCACCACGGACGCTGCTTCACCATGTGGCTGGCCGGCGGTGGTGTGAAGCCCGGCCTGCAATACGGCGAGACGGATGACTTCTGCTTCAATGTGGCCCGCGATCCCGTGCACGTGCACGATCTCAACGCCACCCTCCTGCACCAACTCGGCATCGACCACGAACGCCTCACCTACCGCGCTGAAGGCCGCGACTTCCGCCTCACGGATGTGCACGGGCGCGTGCTGAAGGGACTGCTGGCGTGATGGCGTGCCTCTGGATATGGATTGCGGTTGCGCAGATGCACGGCGCAAGCCTGCATCGGAGCTACCGCATTGGCGCGGTGATGTATGTTCTCCGTCCTTATACCACAGGCGATTCAAAACGGGTCTTTTTCCAAGCTGATCAAGCCGTCTTGAAGAAGCGACTGATCCTGTGGACTCGAGGCGGAAAGGGATTCACGGCGAGGCGGAATGGCGGAGAGACGCTGCTGGAGAGAGCGGCGAGCCAAGAAGGCGATGGGTTTGCTTCCCGCTCGCGTCCGTCCATACCCAGGGTCTGCCTCGCTGAGGCTCGGCTGACCCTTGGGCTTAACTACGTAACCCCTTTGGGGTTGGTGCGAAGCGGGGCAAAGCGACGAAAAGAGAACAGACCTGTTTTCAAGAGATCGTGGTATTAGTCTTTCGTCCGGCCTGCGAAAGCGGTGGCTGTGTTCGATCTCACTCCGCGACCGCGCTCCATATCAGAGCGCCTGCCACGCAGGTGCCCGACTGCGAAAACATTCGTACGCCGCAGTGCCTGCTACACGCTGATGGACGGGCGGGCTTTCGCCACACCCATCCCACGTTCAAGCCATGAAGCACAGTGCACTCTGGGCATTGCGAGAGCGCACTTTGCAGCAAAGCAGCAAGGCTTTGCTGCCGCCTACTTCTTCGCCAGTGACTCCAGGTAGTCTAGCAGGCTGGCGAACTCATACACGCTGAAGTTCGTCATCAGGCCGGGCGGCATGATGGAGATGGGCAGGCGCTGGCGGCTCTTGATGTCCTTCACGGCAAAGGTGAACTCCTGGGAGGCAACATTCCGCATCTTTACGTTGTCGGCGGACTCCAGGGTGATGAAGCCCATCTGCTGCGTGCCGTCATTCAGCGTGATCACCTCGCTGGCAAATCCCTGCGCGATGGTCTTGTTTGGGTCCAGGATGTTCTGTGCCAGCTCGGGGCGCTTGTAGGTCTGGGCGATGTTGCCAAGATACGGCCCCTTCTGCGCTTCAGATTCCTTGGTAGTATGGCAGGCGATGCAGGTGGCCTTGGTGAAAATCTGCTCGCCGATGGCGACGTCTCCCTTGGTCTTGAGCACGGCGGTGAGCGCGTCTTCGGGTTTGAGCGAGCCGACCTTCGGCGTCTTGTCCTGGCCTTTGGCCACGAGCTTGAGGTTCTTCACGGCGTTCTGAGCGGCATTGACCACGCGAGGGTCGCTGTCGGAGATGGCGGCGAGGATTTTTTCATCCATGACGTGGCTCTTGATCTTCACGGCGGTGTTGATGATCTGGAAGCGGCGCTTCGCATCCGCCCATCCGGCATCGAGCGCCTTCTGCGACATCTCACGCGCTTCAGGGCTGCCCGTCTTGCGTGCGGCGAGGCTGAGCAACGCGGCCTCCGCCCAGGCAGCGGTGGGGGTGCCGACCTTGGCGGCTTCAGCCTCAAAGGCCTGATGCACGTTTTCCAGCTTCGGCGCATTGAGGAAGGCCGTTCTGCCTGCCTCCTGCTCCTTGCCGGAGCCCTGCTGCGCATCCAGCGTGATCAGCGCATTCAGCGCTGCCGTCCATGCCTCGGCGCTGTCGGTTTTGGCAATGGCGGTGAGCGTGTTCGCCAGCGTGGCGGCGGCCCCCTGCTGGTCGAGGTTCTTGCTGTTGGCTGCGCTGATCAGCAAAGGAATGCCATCCGCAGGAATCGTCTCCGCCGTGGCAAGCTGCGCCACAGCATCGGGGATCACCTTCGCATCCTGTTTCGCCAGCACGAGGATGCGCTCCAGGGCATCGTTCGACTGGATGCGGTTGCGGTTCATTTCCTTCACCAGAAACGCCGCCTCTTCCGGCGAAGCCTTCGCCAGCGCATCCTTCAGCGCCGCCGCGATCTTCGGCGTCTCGCTCCATGCTTCCGGCTGGTAGTACGGGCCGCGTGTGTCCGGGCGCGTGCCCCAGGAGTCGCCCTTCCATTCGCCTTCATGGAAATGCAGGCGGCAGAGGGCGGAGAGGATGCCGTGGCGAAGTGCGGGATCGGTGGCCTTGGCGAGACGATCTATGAGGCCGGTGACGACTTCGGCTTTATGGACACCTGAGAGTGCAGTAAGCACATGCGAACTAACTATGCGCTCATCTCCGATCAGATCTATACAGGTTTTGATCACTTCGATTTTACCTCGAGGCTCAGCAACGTCATCACATGATGCAAACATTCTGCCGTCATGAACCAGTGCAACGTGCTGAACGCTTCGACGAATCAGATGTGCGACCACAGGGTCAGTTTCTGCCAACGCTGATTTGAGCACTTCAGTCATTTTAGCGGGGAGAATACATCCGGCAGCAATGGATCTGGCGAGCGCAGCCTTGATTCTTAGGCTAGCGTCATCAGAACCCGTTGGCCATTGCTCGATGATCGCATCATAGCTGACCAATAGCTCATTACTAGCTTTCTTGCTCTCGCCTTCTTCAAATCGATACGAGGTCGGCGATGCCACGCGAATTGCATCCACTGGCAGCTCTTTGCGAAGACTTTCAAGCGCCCCAAACATGCCTCCAAAACCAAGTGCTCCGAGTAAACCTGACCGATAGACGCCATACTGAGCGGCAATCCGAGCGCTCATCGACACTTGTGGGTTAAATGCTTCCGCCAACATCGCTTGAACCCCGTCAACTTTCCTCGTCCTGAACAACTCATCGGGCCCTTTCCTCACCAGTTCCCTCTGCGCCTCCATCCTCCGGCGATAGCTCGGAGACTCCAGCACCTTCACCAGCTCCATATAACCCGCCTTCGCAAAATCCGGCAGCGGCTCCGGCTTAAATCCTTTCGGGCGCACCTGAACGATGTAGCCAACATCGGGACCTTCCCAGTTGAAGGTGGCGCCTTTCCAACTGGCACAATAGACGCGGCTGTTGCCGTCCACATCGGCGTCGGTGGGGCGGGTCATTTTGATGAAGGGTTCGGGCGGGCGGGTTTCTTCAAAGGTCGCGCCTTTGGGCTTCACCTGATGATGCCAAAGGGCGCCGGTGCCCCAGTCGCAGGTGAAGGGGGCGTTGTTCCATTGGCCGAAGCCGGGTTCGTCGATGTACACGGCACCGCAGCCGCTGCCGCCGCCGTAGTCGGCCAGGGGCTGGATGCACTCGTCGTTGAAGTTCTTGTAGAGGCGCGGGTAGCCGTGGTCATCGAGGCCGGTGAAGTGGTGGAAGCGCACGTTCCAGCCGCCGCCGTCGTTGGTGTTGTCGCGGGCGAAGATGTCCATTAGCGGGCTGATGGCGACTTCGAGGATGTTGCGCGTGCCGGTGGAGTAGATTTCCAATCCGGTGCCGTCCGGGCGCACGCGAATCACGCCGCCGCCGCGATGCTGCAGGTGCCTGCCATCGGTGCCTTCGGCGTCCATGAAGCCGAAGTCGCCACCGGCGATGTAGAGCCAGCCGTCGATGCCGAGGCTGAGGCCGTTGGTGGTGTGGTCGGCGGGGCGGTCTTTGTAACCAAACGCGATGTTTTTCACCAGCACCTTCTCCTCATCGGCCACGCCGTCGCCGTCTTTGTCGATGTAGGCGCTGAGGTGCGGCGGATGCACGAGGTAGAGGCGGTCTTTGTCCCAGACGAGTCCGCGTGGAGCGTCCACGTCTTTGACGAATTCCTTCACTTCATCGGCGCGGCCGTCGCCATCGTGATCCTTCAGGCGCAGGATGCGGCCACGATGCGGAGCACGGCCCAGGGAACCGTTGCCATCGCTGCTGACGTAAAGCGTGCCATCGGGCGCAGCGGCGATGAAGACGGGGTAGTTCGCCGACTGCGGCGGAGCAAAGAGCGAGACCTCAAAGCCCTCGGCCACCTTCACATCCTTCAGGATGGCGGCCTCTACCTCTGGCGTCAGCTTCACGATCTTCGGAGCCACGTTGCCCTGGTCCTTCAGCGGATCGCTGGCCTTGTCGTATTCCTTCTTCTGCGCCTCGCTCAGCTTCGGCGCCACGGCCTTGATGCCAGGGCCTTGCAGACGCACCTCGCGGATGCTCGCCCAGCCGCCGCTGGTCTTGCCCAGCGCGTGGATCTTCACAAAGCGGATGCCTTCCACCTTGGCGAACTCGTTCGAGTAAGGCGCGTTCTTGGTGTTGCTGCTGCCATCGACGAGCGTGCTCCACGCCTTGCCATCGGTGCTGCCTTCGACTTTGAACTGATATACCCCGCCGTTTTCCCAGATGGTCTGGATACCGGTGAGTGTCTGCGGCTTTTCCAACTCAAGCTGGAGCCACTGCGGGTAGCTGCCGTTGTTGGCGCACCAGCGGGTGTTGGCATCGCCGTCCACGGCCTTCCAGGCGTAATTCCCCTTCCCGCTCTCCTCGCTGCTGGCGCTGGCCCTCACGGGCAGGCCGTCCTTGGGCGGTGCGGGGGGCTTCGGGGCTTCGACGGGCTTGGCGGCGACGAAGGTCACTTTGTTCTCGCCTTTGAAGGGCGTCAGATACTCCGGCGTGAGCTTGTCCATGGCCCACAGCAGGCCTCGAGTCACGAGGTCCAGGTAGCGGGCGTCTGCCACGGTGTCGTTGTTGTGGCCGATGGTGGTGCTGAAGCTGCGTGCGCCCACTTTTTCATTCGTCCAGGCCACCACATAGTCCACGTCCTTGCCTTTGACGACCTGCTTGCCCATGGCCAGCGGATGGCCGTCGAAGATGTTCACGTTGTTGTACAGCTCCTCCTTGATGGTGGTCCAGTCCGCGAGCGGCTTGGTGATGGGGTGCTCCTTGTCCACAAACGTGATCGCGATGGGCTCCTGCGGGCCGTGCGATGCGGACTGGATGCCGAGGTGCTTGAACCACGCGTCCGTTCCCGTGCGGAAGCTGTGCATAGCGCAGTGCAGGTGCACGGCGGGGATGGTCTGGTGCACGTCGAGGATGCGCTTCACCACGGCCATATCCTTCACGCCAGCAGCGCACTCGTCATGAATGATGATGTCGTAGCCCTTGGCCCAGTCGGGGTTGTCATACAGCGGCAGCGGCGGCGTCACGGATTTGTCGTCCGTCCACACCACATCCACCTGCACATTCGCCCGCGCCTGGATGCCCTGGCTGAGAATGAGATGCTGCTTGGCATAATCATGGCAGCAGCCCCCGGCCACGAGGAGGGCTTTGAGCGGCTTGGTTTCAGCATGGCCGAGAATGGCTGTCGAGAGGAGGAGCAGGAGTGCTAGGGGACGCATGAGGGGATTTCAGGGGGAACGCAGAAGCCGCACAAAAAGCGGGATTTCTATCAGAAAAGTATGGAATCAGACCACCATAGCCAGGCGGACACACCTCACTTCCCAAACCGCGCCTTGAGCAGATGGCTGGCGAGGATCCATACCTTGTGCAGTTTGCTCAGGCGGGCACGTTTGGTGAAGACGGGGTAGCGCTCGCGTTTGAGCTTTTCCAGGATGCGGGAGTAGATGTCCGCCATGATCTCGGAGGCGACCATGCTTTTGCGGTCCTCCGGGGGCAGGCACTTCTGCGCGGCGTCGTAGTAGCTGCGCGCACGCTGATACTGGAAGTCCATCATCTTGATGAAGCGCTCGCTGGGGCGGGCGTCCATGATCTCGCTTTCCAGCACGCCAAATTTCCGCAGCTCCGCACGCGGCAGGTAAATGCGCCCGGTCTCGCGGGCATCCTGCCCCACGTCGCGGATGATGTTGGTGAACTGCAGCGCGTAGCCCAGATTGATGGCGTAGTCTTTGGTGGCGGGATTTTGATGGCCAAAGATCTCAATGCTCACGAGGCCGACCACGCTGGCCACCTTGTAGCAGTAGCCCAGCAGCTCCTCAAAGGTCTCGTAGCGCGTCTTGGTGATGTCGCTGGCCACGCCGTCGATGATCTCTCCCAGCCAGGCACGGGGAAAGCCGTACTTCTGGGGCAGCAGCACCGCCTCGTCCAGCACCGGGTGCCCGGGCGGCTGCCCAGCCTCCACACAGCGCTTCCAGTGCGCCAGCTCGCGCTCCTTGTCCGCAGGCGAGGCATCCGGATCATCCGCGATGTCATCCACCACACGGCAGAAGGCATAAAACGAGATCATGTCCCGGCGGCGTTCCTTGGGCAGGCAGGCGAGCGCAAAAGCCAGGTTCGACTTTGCCCGCCGCACGATCTGGTCTGTAGAGAGCGTGCCGCTGGTCATGCGGAAGTGGAACGTGAAAAGCCGAGGCGCAGCATGATGAGTAGAACTGCTAGCAATAGCCAGCAATCCAGCATGGCAAGCACCAATGCACCCAGCGGCAGGCCGAGGATGTACCAGAATTGCGAATCTCCGCACAAGGCATGCGCCATCTCCACCATGTAGGTGCCCAGCATGACCAGAGCCAGCGCCGTGACACCCAGAAGCAGCAGAGGCACGGCGCAGCGTCCCAGCACACGCAGCGCCGCCGCCCCCTGCTGCCAGAAGGAGCCCGGCACCGCCGCCACAGCCACAGGCAGCGCGGCAAAGAGCAGCAGCAGCTCCACCCAGCCCCATGCGCCGATGCTCTGCGGCGTGCTGAGCTGCCACCAGCGCCAGCTCATCCACAGCAGGTCAAAGGCCGCCAGCCAGGCCACCCCCTGCCAGCGGGCAAAGGCGTGCTCGAGCGCCGCCGCCGCATCTCCGCCGGCATCGATGGCCTGCGGCCTCTCCCACGCGATGACATAGCGCACCAGCCACACCTGCACGCTGGCGGCTGCCAGCGCGGTAAAGACATAGCGCAGCCCCAGCCGCAGCATCTCCATGTTCTCCGGCAGCATGTGCCGCAGGCCCCGGGCCTCCAGCCCCAGCCACGCAAAACCCGCCAGCGTGGCGGCCAGCAGCGCAAACTTCTGCTCCGCGCCCGGCCTGCGCTCCCCATAGCGGTAGGGCCAGCGCCAGATGCGCACCGTCAGAAAGACCAGCAGCACCGGCGCCACGCCCGCCAGCGGCCACGCCGGCATGGCCTCGTGCGGCAGTACTGCCAAGTGCACCAGCGCGGAGAGCGCCAGCGGGCGCAGGATCTCCTGCCAGTCGGTGATCTGCTCCACGGCATACGGCGCGCGCTGCGGGCTGCACAGCGTGGCCAGCAGCAGGGCCGTGGCAGCCAGCAGCACCAGCGCCGGGCGCAGCCGCAGCAGGTCCCATGCATCCGACAGATGCCTGCGCAGCGGATGCCAGCGCAGATGCAGCGCCAGCCCTGCGGCAAAGCCGAGAAGGGCGAGCACGGTCGATTGCCAGAGAGAGAGGTTCACGCGGAGCAGCCATCAATTTGCGAAAACATCTCGACATGCCAGCACGTATTCGCTTCTCTCCATCCCGCCATGAAATCACCCGCCGCGCTCCTGCTCGCCTGCCTGTCCTTTTCCTCCGCCGCCCTCGCTGAAAACTGGCCCAGCTGGCGTGGCCCCACCCAGGACGGCTCCTCCCCTGAGACCGGCCTGCCGGCCAAATTCAGCGCCACCGAGGGCGTACGCTGGGCCGCCGAGGTGCCCGGCCTGGCCGCCTCCGTGCCCGTCGTGTGGGGAGACAATGTTTTCCTCACCGCCCCCATCGCCGCAGAGCAAAAGCTCGTGGCCCTCTGCTATGACAAGCAGACCGGAAAGGAAAAATGGCGCACCACCATCAGCGAAGGCTCCGAGGTGCAGTGGGATGACAAGAGCAACCTCGCCAGCCCCTCCGCCGTGACGGACGGCGATAGCGTGTACTTCCTCTTTGCCAATGCCATCGCCGCCGCGTGCGACTTCAGCGGCAAGATCATCTGGAAGCGTGATTTCAAGGAAACCCACGGCGCCTTTGCCACGCAGTGGACCTACGGCAGCAGCCCCGCGCTCGACGGCGGCAAGCTCTACATCCAGGTGCTGCAGCGCAACGAAGCCTTCCAGTTCCAAGGCAAGTTTGACAAGGGCACCCCCGGCAAGGACATGAGCAGCTACATCCTGGCCGTGGATCCCGCCACCGGCAAAGACATCTGGAAGCACATCCGCCCCAGCCTGGCCAACACCGAATCCCTGGAGGCCTTCAGCAGCCCCATCTTCACCACCTACAAAGGCCAGCGCCTCATGCTCATCTCCGGTGGCGACACCCTGACCATCCACGACGCAGCCACCGGCAAGGAGTTCTCCCGCATCGCCACCTGGAATCCTCCCGGCGAGAGCTACAACAAATTCTTCCGCCTCGTCCCGTCCCCTGTGGTGGGCGATGGCGTGGCCATCGTCTGCGCCCCGAAAAACTCCCCCGTCTTTGCCATGCCGCTGGATGCCAAGGGCGAGACCCAGCCCCTCTGGCAGACCGAGCCCAAGGGCGTGACCAGCGACGTGCCCACCCCCGCCTTCTACAAGGGCAAGTTCTACGTGCTCGACGGCGGCAAGAAGATCCTCAGCTGCCTGGAGCCCAAGACTGGCAAAGTCCTGTGGAGCGGCGAACTCGGCGGCAAGACCAAGTTTGAAAGCAGCCCCACCGTGGTGGACGACAAAGTGTACTGCATCAACTTCTGGGGCGAAGTCTATGTGGCCAAGGCCAACACCGACAAATTCGAACTGCTCTCTGTAAACGAGATGGGCAACGGCACCAAACCCAATGGCAACGCCGCCAGCGTGCGCGCCAGCATCTCCGTCTCCGACGGCTGCCTCTTCATCCGCTCCGAGGAGAAGCTGTACTGCATCGGCAAGAAGGTGCAGGGCCTGCCTTGAGACTGATTGCCGCTCGATGAAGCTGTGGCTTCGAATCTTGACTGGCTTGTCCATAGCGCTCGCAGTCGCAACCGTGGCTGCGGGCGCTTTGACTTTCTATTTTTTGTGGCCGTCGGATTCACGCTCAGACTGGCAGCAGCCAGCAGAGCAGCACCTGACCGCCCATCTTCCTGAATTGAAGCGTGACCGCGACGAGCTGCTGCAGTCATTCGGCAAAAGCAAAACGTTCATGCGAGTCACTCCAGAGCATCTGCCCGAATCTCTCCGCGTGCCGGGTCTCAAACACGCCCTCGTTCATCAGGACCATCTCACACTGATCCTGTATCACTCTCCAGACACTGACTCAGGCTTTCGCATCTGGAGATCAACAATGCCCGCTGATTTTGCCGATCGAGCCACGTCCATCCCCTTTGTCACACGATTCACGTATTGTGATGACTATCCCGACTCTCCAACGAACAGACTGGAATGATCAGGCGGCAAGTTGATGCCGATTGAAACCATTGCCTTCTGATGGCCGTTTGAAACCATCCTCATATGCTCCATCGCACCCTCGCCCTGCTCGCTGCTGCCACGACGCTCGTCCACGCAGCTCCTACCGAACACGTCATTCTCGTCAGCATCGACGGCTGGGCTCATCATTACTTTGATGATCCCAAATGCCATATGCCCACCGTGAAGGCGCTGGCGGACAAGGGCGTGCGCGCCAAGCGCATGGAGTGCTCATTCCCCACTGTCACATGGACGAACCACACCACGCTTGTCACGGGCGTGCATCCCGCAAAGCATGGCGTGCTGGCCAACGAGTACTTTGACCGCGCCACGCGCAAGAAGGTGCCGCTCATTCCAGACCCTCTTTTCAACAAGGAAGAGATCGTCAAATCCCCCACCATCTATGATGCCGCCAAGGCCGCCGGCCTGACCACCGCCGGAGTCATCTGGCCCGCCTCACGCGGGGCGAAGACGCTGGACTGGACCGTGCCGGACGTGTTTGAGCAGGAGCTCTTTGAGAAATACGGCACCCCCGCCCTGCTGGAGGAAGCTCGGGCCGCCGGCATCCCCATCGAGAAGCAGAACGAGTGGTGCAAGCTGGGAAATCCCGGCAAGGCTCAGCGCGACTACATGTACTCGCAGCTTGCGCAGCACATCATCAAAAAGCACAAGCCCAACTTCCTCGCCATTCATCTTGTGAGCCTCGACTCCTTCGAGCATGCGCATGGCCGCCAGGTCCCCGAGGCCTACTGGGCCGCCAATGATTCCGACAACCGCGTGGCCGATCTCGTGCGCGCCACCGAAGAGGCCGGCATCCGTGACAAGACGACCTTCATCATCACCACGGACCACGGCTTTGTCACCTTCACCAAATCCATCAACGCCAACGCAGCGCTGAAAAAAGACGGCTTTGTCAAAAGTGTGCTGGGCAAGAGCCTCGCGCCCGACTCGCAGGTCTTTGCCATGGCCGAAGGCGGCGCCTGCTTCGTCTATGTGCTGGATGATGCCAATCGCGACAGCATTCTGCAGCAGATCACTCCCAAGCTCTCCAAACTGGAAGGCGTGGAGGGCGTGGTAGAGGCGAAGGACTTCGAAGCCAAGCTGCACCACATCACCGCCGCCAAGGATGGCCGCGAGCCGGACCTCGTGCTGCTGGCCGCCGATGGCTACACCTTCACCGACTCGCTGGCCGACACCGACGTCATCATCCCGAATGATCCGCCCAAGGGCGCGCACGGCCACTTTCAGCTCGATGCCAATCTCTACGGCTGCTTCGTCATCAGCGGTGCCGGTGTGAAGCAGGGCGCCGTGCTCGACGAAATCAAAAACATCGACGTCACCCCCACGATGGCCAAGCTCCTCGGCATCCCCTTCCCCGGAGCCGATGGCCGCGTGCTGGACGAGGCGCTGGCGAAGTAAAGCACCGCAGCAGGCCCCGAAAGGAGAGGGACCATCCTGGTCCCCTCACGCAATCGCAACTTCAAGCGTGTGCACATCTGCAAACACGCTTCAGACGGGGGATTCTGATGATCCCTTGCTTTTTTACAGCATCCCCGGCGAGTAGCGCGGGCGGTCTGTGGCGCTGGTGCCCAGGCGCTGGCGCATGGTGGTGTCATCCAGAGCGCGGTCCACGGCATCCTGCAGGGCGCGGGAGGTCAGGTCCCGCAGCAGGGGCACTGGCGAGCCGCTGCCAGGGCGGTAGGCATTGCTCTGGCGCTCGCCTTCATACACATGGGAGTAGAGCACGCGGCCGGAGACGGCCTCCACCACATTCACGCGGATGCGCGCATAGCCATACGGATGCACGAGAAGCTGGGAGCGCAGGTCCTGGATTTCTCCCGTCAGGATGTAGCGGCCCTTCACATCCGTGGCCAGCATGCCACGCGCTTCCAGGGCATAGGCAAAGGCATTGCGCACCACATCGCTCACCGGCAGGCGGGTCTGGATGGTGTCCACCTTCGGGCCGATGGGCAGGCGCACATGGCCCAGAGTCTGGGGCTTTTGACCGCGCTTGTCCTTGAACTGCCCCACGGCAAAGTCGGGATCTCCACGCACCATGAGGCCAGGCTGCGGGATGTAGTCGAGGCTGATGACCGAAGAATTGCCGCAAGAGGCAAGAGTCAGGCAGGCTGCGGTTCCGAGAAGGATGGCTGAAAAGCACCGAAAATTCATGGGCGGGATCATTAGAACGCCGTTGGACGCGAATCAATGCGGGAGATTCACCCGAAACCCCTCTTCGGGGTAAAAAAAACAACCCTGCCGGAACTCGGAGCTCAGGAAAAAAACCCCCAAAACCTGAATCCAATTAACCCGGCAGGGTTGATTTATTGAATATATTCGGAAACAGCTTCGCCATGCAATACCAAAAAGTTTTCCATCGAAAAAAGACACTCCTAACCACAGTGCTGGCCATCGGGATTTTCATGCTTTTGTCCTCGGAGTCTCACGCGCAACTAGGCCGCGCCGTGCGCCAGGTCATCGTCTCCCAGGCCGCCTCCTGGGACGCCCATACGGCCACGATGCAGTGCTACCAGCGCGCCTCCGCCGGGGCTCCCTGGCAGGCGGTGTTTGAAAAACCCGTGCCTGTTCTGCTGGGCAAAAAGGGGCTGGCCTGGGGGCGCGGTGTGTTTTCCCCGCCACAGAACGGCATCCCTGTTTCCCCCGCCACAGAACGGCATCCCCCCCAAGGTGGAAAAAGACTGGCGGGCCCCTGCGGGTGTCTTCCAGCTCGGCTCCCTTTTTGGCTACGCCCCCACCCCGCCCGGCGGCGCTCGCTGGCCCTACATCCAGGTGGGCACTTGGGACGCCTACGTGGACGACTCCACCCTGCCCCAGTATTACAACCGCCACATCCGCATTGATCCCCGCCAAGGAATCCCCACGTGGTTTGAAAAACAAAAAATGCGGCTGGGGGATGCCGCCTACAAATGGATGCTGGAGATCCGGCACAATCAAGGCCCCTCCGCCCCCGGCTACGGCAGCGCCATCTTTTTCCACGTGCGCCGCGGCCCGGACAGGCCCAGCGCCGGCTGCACCACCATGGCCGAGGGAGACCTGACCCGCCTGCTGCGCTGGCTGGACCCTTCTGCCTCTCCGCACTACGTGCTGCTGCCCAAGGCCGACTACGCCGCCCTGCGCGGGGCGTGGGGTCTGCCCTGAGAGCCTGTCTTCCTCTGCCAGCGGCTACTTGGCTCGATCCGCCTCGTCGATCGCCTTTTTGAGCCAGTCGCCCTCCTCCTTCCACGGCGTGGCATGCCGCAGTTCCGCCACGGTCATGGGGAGGCGGGCGCTCCAGTTGCTGTCTGCGGCGATGCCAGGGACATTGAAGCGGTCCTCCAGGCCATACAGATCCGTGAGCATGAAGGCCGCAAAGCGTGACTGGCTGGCCAGCAGAGCCTCCAGCAGCGCGTGGCGGATGTGGTCATCGTATTCAGGCCAGCCGTCTGAGGAAAAACGCAGGCCCGCGAATTCGGAGATGTCCCCCAGCTCCTTGTTCCCCACCGCGCGCTCGGCTTCATCCTCGCTGGAGGCATCGCGGCGGCGGTGCTCCCACAGGGTCTTCATGGGCTCATGGTCGTGCGTGGCATAGGTGGTGAAGGAGCAGTTGTCATACGTGCTGCCCATGACCACACGCCCCTCATGGTTATGCTCCCACTGGCTGACCTTGAAGCCGGGGATGTCCAGGCTGAGCAGGTGGGGGCGCACGTAGTCGGGCACCGTACCCAGGTCCTCGGCCACCACTTCGGCGCGGCCTGCGGCGGCGTCCAGGATCATGCGCAGGTACTTGTCTCCATTGGCCAGATTGGCGGCCTTGTGCTCGGGGGTGTCGTCCTCGTGCTCCTTGTAGTGTGGCAGGCGGCCTCCGGTCAGGGCCTTGGCCTCGTCATCGGTGAGATAGCAGAACTCCGCATTCCGCGTAGGACGCCAGGGGAAGCTGTAGATGCGGTAAAAGCCCAGCACGTGGTCGATGCGGAAGATGTCAAAGACCTCGGTGAGCTTCTGCGTGCGCTGCCGCCACCACTGGAAGCCGCCGCTCTCCATCAAATCCCAGCGGTAGAGCGGGATGCCCCAGTTCTGCCCCCAGCGCTGCACGAAGTAGTCGTCTTTGAAATAAGTCTCCGGCGGCGCACCACCGCACCACTCCAGGTCAAACTGCCCGGGCTGGAAAAACACATCTGCACTGCACCACGAGATGCCAAAGGGGATGTCCCCCATGAGCTTCACCCCTTTGCCATTGGCATAGGCGCGCAGCTCGCCCCACTGGCTGAAGCACAGCCACTGCACGTAGGCATGGAAAAGAATGCGGTCATCGATCTCATCGGCCTGCGCATCACGCCACGCACGTGCCTTGGCGGCGGTGTTCAGGTCTTCGCGCCAGTTCATCCAGTCCTCGTGTCCGTGCTCCTCCATCAGCACTTTGAAGAGGCAGAAGTCATCCAGCCAGGCGGCCTCCTTTTCACAAAAAGCTTCAAATTTCGCCATCCGCTCAGGGTGGCTCTCGATCTGGCTGAAGGCGCGGCGCAGCATCGTGTTTTTGAGCTTTCGCACCTTGGGGTAGTTCACCGAGCCATGTCGCAGCAGATCCACCCGCAGGATGCCCGTCACAGAGCTGTAAAATTTCTCGTCCAGCTCCGGCAGCGCCGCAGGGGAGAGATCCAGCGTCAGGTAGTCCAGCGCCACCGAGCTGATGGCATTGTAGGGGCTGCTGTCGCTGCCGGTGGCATTGATGGGCAGAAACTGCACAAACCCCAGCCCCGTGTCCGCCGCCCAGTCAATGAGCTGGCGCACGCCCCCGATGTCCCCGATGCCGAGATCCTCGGCCGTGCGCAGGGCAAACACAGGAATCAAAACACCGGCGCGACGAGGCTGAATGGTAGGCATGGCGGGAGGAAGGAAACCAGAATGGACGAATGAATGATGGCTGTCTGCTGCGATTGTGCAGCTGCTTTACAAAAACAAAGCATACAGCACAAAGCATGATGCGTTCCCGATTCGTGGAGTTCATCCTGTTTTTGCTGCGCCAGCAGGGACAGCCACCACATCATCAAGGCGAAACTGCAGAATTCGTCACTTTCGGATGAAGGTGTTAAATTTTTCGCTAAGCCACTTGCTGCTGGCAATCATCCACACCAAGGCCAAGATGGGAAAACATGGTTTTGCCGCGCATTTCATGGCTCCTCTGCTGCCTGCTCTGTTTCTCCGGGGTGGTGCATGGCCAGACTTTGCGCGACGGCTTCCGGCTGCATGACGGTGCGTTTCAAATCCTGACCCTGGATGTACAAACCAACGGCGGCATTCTCGTCGGCGGCGGCTGGCGGGACTTTGGAGACACCCAGGCAGCCGCCAGACTGGCACGAATGGACCCAGGCGGCATGATTGACACCCGGTTTGCCAGTCCGTTTGCCGCCGTCCCAAATACCGCCGTAAACGCCGTAAGGGTGCAGCCAGACGACCGGGTGCTGGTGGGCTCGCAAAAGGGACTCCTCTGGCCCGACGACCTGTACAACACCCGCTACTGCCTGCGGCTGTCCCAGTCCTGGGCTCAGGATCTTGCGTTCAACTATGGCAATGACGGCTCAACCACATGGGTGCAGCCACAGGTGATCTGCCTGCAGCCGGACGGCAGCTTCTGGACCGGCGGTGCGAATGGTATCCGGCGCTCCCGATTTGACGGCACTTTCGACTCCTATTGGCCCTGCAACGACAACGGAAACATCCTCGCCATCGCAAGGGAGGCCGGCGGTGCAGTCTGGGTGGGCGGAAGCTTCACCGCCCTGGAAGGCGTTCCCCGGAAAGGGCTGGCGCGAATACGCACTGACAACGGCATTGATTCTACAAGCCTTTCACAGCTGGATAATGGCGTAGTTTATGCGCTCGAGATGCAGGGAGATGGCAAACTGCTGGTCGGCGGCACCTTCACCAGCCTGGGCGGGCAGCCGCGCAGCTATCTGGCACGCGTTAATGCAGATGGCACAGTGGACTCTGGCTTTGCCCCAGTGCTCACTGGCGAGGTGTATGCCATCAAGGCGCAGCCGGACGGCAGCATCCTCATTGGCGGAGCCTTCTCCCAGGTGAATGGGATCAGCCAGCGCTGGCTGGCGCGCCTGCTGGCCGATGGGACCCTGGACACGAGCTTCCGCCCCATGGCCTATGAGTATGTGTATGCGATCCAGCTCCAGCCGGACGGCTGCATCCTGGCGGGCGGCTCCTTCGGAGACGGATACAATGTCACCTTTCTAGGACGACTGGACCCACAGGGCAGGCTGGACCAGTGGACGAACAACCCGCCCCAAGGCCGGGTCAATACACTGGCTCTGCAGCCTGACGGTGGAGTGATCATCGGGGGCAGCTTCACCCATGCAGGCCTCTCCTCAGACAGCCCGCCGATGCTGGCACGGCTGCAGCCGGACGGTGGCGTGGACATGAGCTTTCAGGTGGCTGTGTCTGGTGAGGTTTTATGCTCCGGGGTGGATTCTGAAGGAGGCGTCATTTTCGGCGGCCTCTTCACTCAGGTAAACGGCCTGCCACGCGCGCACCTCGCACGAGTCAATGCCGCCGGTGGGCTGGACCCAGCTTTTAATCCGGTCCTTGATGCTGCGCCCCGTGCTCTGGCGCTGCTACCTGATGGAAGCTGGCTGCTGGGCGGTGATTTCACCCTTTGTAACGGGCAAGCCTGTGGCAGTGTGGCACACCTGCTGCCAGATGGCAGCAACTCCTCTGGCTTCAGTGCCACCCTCAACGGCCCGGTTTCCGATCTTTCCGTCTGCCCGGATGGACAATGGTTTGCCGCAGGCAGCTTTTCGCAGGCCAATGGCATGTCCAGGGCGGGAATCGCCCGCTTCTCCCCATCAGGCGCAGTCGCGTCCAGCTTTTCTGCTACCCCCAACGGCCTCGTGCGCACGGTTTATGCGCTGGAGGGCGGGGGCTGCCTGCTAGGCGGAGATTTCACCCAGATCAACGGCCAGCCATGCGCTGGCCTGGCGCGGCTGCTGCCAGACGGCAGATTGGACACCACTTTCAGCCCTGCGCAGGTGCTGCGGGTTTATGACATCACAGTGCGGCAAGATGGCGTGGTGGAGGTGGTGGGAGATGCCTCAGACATCTCCGGTCAAGCCACCGACGCCAAAGTCCTGCTGTTGAAACCCGACGGCAGCCTGCTGATGGAGCTGATGCCTGAGACTATACCCTCTGAGTACGATGACTCATCCGGCTCGGTCACAACGATGCTCACTGACACGCATGGCAAGCTCATCGTGGGTGGTCTTTTTCAGGAAACCTACCTCAATCGCACGCAGAGCCTGGACGAACAGAGAAATCTCGTGCGCTGCTCACCACCGCCGGACACGCACCATCGCCTCGGCATCAGCCGTTCCGGCCGTGTTCTGACGTGGACGCGCACCGGGGGACTGGCGCGGCTGGAAAATGTGACTTTTGCAGCAGCCCAGCCTGGCGGTGCCTGGCAGGCGCTCGGGGCTGGAACGCGTCTGGCAAACGGGTGCGACTGGGCCATTGGCGACTTGTCGCTGGCCCCGGGACTCTGGCAGGTGCGTGCACGCGGTCAGACAGCTGGCGGCACAGCCTCGTGGCACGAGCTGTGCGTGTGGCTGACAGTACACCCCGAGACGACAGATTTCGATCTGTGGCTGGACGCACGTTTTGGCCTGGGTGCAGGCGACGCTGCAAACTGCATCGCCACCGGACAGAATGCCGCAGGGATGAGCCACCTGCTGGCTTATGCAGCAGGTGCTTCTGGTATGGGAGATACAGCCCCACCCGCAGCAGTGCTGCCACAGGGCGTTTCCTTGCCTTCAGGTGCCACCGGTGCACGCTTTGCCGCAAGCCTGGCACGCGCCGACCTCGCCCTGACTCTGCAATGCGCGCCAGACCTGAGCGGCCCCTGGACGGACCTGGCCAGCAGCCAGGGGGGCAGTGCCTTCTCCCCCGTTTCTGACACAGCAGCAGTCTCGGCAGAAGTCATCAACGGACAGCCGATGATCACTGTGACCGAGAACAGTGCCGGAGCCGGTCGCCGATTTTACCGCCTCTTGATTTCGCTGCTGAATCCGTGATAGCAGCCATGCGATTGCCATAGTCTGAACGCACAAACTCCAGCCGCCTCGAATGGGCGAATGAATGATGGCTGTCTGCTGCGATTTGGATAACTTTGCAGACGTATAAAGAGCACGATGCGTTCCCACTTATCGATAATGCTGCTGTTTTTGGCAATCGCCGCCGCGCCTGCTGCGGAGACGAAAGCACCACGTGTCATCGATTTCCGCAGCCCGCCGCACAACTATCTGGACTGGAAGCCCAAGGACCGCTTTGCCGAGCTGCAGGTGAAGGTGGAGAGCGGCTCCGTGAAGCTGGACACCGAGAGTGACAAGGCCTTCCTCACCAGCCTGCTGCAGGCGCTGAACATCCCCGTGAGTTCCCAGCTGCTGGTATTCTCCGCCAGTTCCCTGCAAAGCGAGATCATCAACCCGCGCAACCCGCGCGCCCTCTACTTCAATGAGGACACCTACCTCGGCTGGGTGCCCGGCGGGCTGGTTGAGATCATCGCCGAGGATCCGGAGATGGGCCCCATGTTTTACGTCTTTGACCGCCTGCGCCCCGGCGGCGCGGTGCCCAGGGTCACACGCTCCACCAAGTGCATGAACTGCCACGCCGGCAATGCCACACGGCGGCTGCCTGGACTGGTGGCGGAGTCCCTGCTCGTCTCCCGCGCAGGTTCCAGCCTGGAAACCTACCGCCGCGACGTACAGGGCCACCAGATACCGCTGGAGACACGCTTTGGCGGCTGGCACCTGACCGGCCAGCACAACCTCTCCAGCACCAAGGCCAACAGCATGGGCATCCCGAATGCGGGAAAAAACCAGATCGTCCCGGTGGAGCCCGGACAGTACTCCGACCTCAGCCTGCACCTACTGCCCACCAGCGACATCCTGCCGCATCTCGTGAACGAGCACCAGATGGGCTTCGAAAACCGGCTGGTCTATGCCATCTACACCGTGCGCCAGCTTAAGAGCGACGACAAAGGCATGCTGGGCGCAGCGGCCAAGGCGGAGATCGACGAACGCGCGCAGGAGATGGCGCGCTACATCATGTTTGCCGATGAGGCCAAATTTCCCGCCAAAGGCATGGTGGGAGACGAGACCTACGCGAAGGACTTCCTGCGTGACCGCAAGATCTCCAAGTCCGGCCTCTCGCTCAAGGACTTGGACCTCAAGACACGCATGTTCAAACACCGCTGCAGCTATATGCTCTACTCGGACACCTGGAAGGCTGCGCCCAAGGAGCTGAAGGAGCGCGTGTACTACCACATGGCCCTCTACCTCCGCGAGCAGCCCGACTCCCAGCACGCACACATCCACCCCACCGAGCGCCTCGCTATCCGCAGCATTTTGAAGGACACGATGACCGATCTGCCGAGCTGGTGGCGCTAGGAAAGTGATGCAGGCACTCTTGCCTGCAATGGTGCGCGCTCGCTGCGGGCATGAGTGCCCGCATCACTTCCAGCCCGTGCTGCTACTTGCTCAGCTCCAGCATCCGCAGGATCGGCTTTTCAGCACGCTTGCGCAGCTCTTCGTCCATCTCCACCTGCGGCGTCAGATCGCGGAGGCAATCGTGCAGCTTTTGCAGCGTGTTCAGCTTCATGTAGCGGCAGTCGGCGCAGGCACAGTGGCCGGTGGGTCCGGGGATGAACTTCTTGCCGGGCACCTCGCGCTCCAGACGGTGAAGCATACCGCTCTCCGTCACGATGATAAACGTGCTGGCAGGGCTGCTGCGGCAGTAGCCCACCATCTTCTCGGTGCTGCACACTTCATCCGCCAGCAGGCGCACGGCATAGGTGCACTCGGGGTGCGCCACCACCTTGGCATCCGGATGCTCGTCCTTGATCTTTTGGATGCTGTCGCGGGTGAACTCCACGTGCACGTAGCACGCGCCTTTCCACAGGTCCATCTTGCGGCCCGTCCGCTCCATCACCCATGAGCCGAGGTTCTGGTCTGGCACAAAGAGGATGGGGCGGTCCTTCGGCGCGGCCTCCACGATCTTGTCGGCATTACCGCTGGTGCAGATGCAGTCGCTCAGCGCTTTCACGTGGCCGCTGCAGTTGATGTAGGCGATCACATAATAATTCTTGGCCGCATTCGCCTTCAGAAAGGCCTCCAGCTGAGGTCCGGGGCAGCTCTGCTCCAGCGAGCATCCGGCATTGGCATCCGGCAGCACCACGATCTTGCCGGGGTTCACGATCTTGGCGGTCTCCGCCATGAAATGCACGCCGCAGAAGACAATGACATCCGCCTCGGTTTCTTTCGCCTTGTAGGCTAGGCCGAGGGAGTCCCCCACAAAATCAGCGATCTCCTGAATGGCCTTGTCCTGGTAGTTGTGGGCCAGGATGACGGCATTGCGTTCCTTTTTGAGACGGAGGATTTCTTCGGTAAGGCTGGGGGCGGCGGTGGCGACCATGGAAATGAGAGGGAAGGAGAGCGTAAAACGAAGCCGGGCGGAAGCAAGGGGGGAAGTCGAGGGAAGCCAATCGTCCTCGTCCTCCTACTCGAACTCGTCCTCGATCATTGTACGCCCGCTGGGTGCTGCGGGATGGAGGAACTAAAAAACGGCTACTGACGGCGCTGCACGGCACGCTTGCCCCCACACGCTGAAACAAAGACACTAGAATCGAAGACGAGGACACCCCCAACCTCCTGCATTCGTCATTCGACATCCCCGCTCCACCATTCCAAAGTCCCTGCGTGACCCAAAAACAGCCCCATCCCCTGCTCGATCTCGCTCTCACCGTCATCCTGCCATCTATCGCGCTGGAAAAGCTCAGCGCGCCGGACCGCCTGGGGCCGCTCTGGGCGCTGATCGTGGCGCTGCTGCTGCCGCTGGGCTTTGGCATCTGGTGCTTCATCAACAAGCGCGGGCTCAATTTCTTCTCCGTTCTGGGGCTGGTGGCCGTCATCGTCACCGGCGTGCTGGGGCTGTGGAATCTGAATGCCGCGTGGTTTGCCGCCAAGGAGGCCATGTTCCCCGTCTTTCTCGGCATCGCATTCCCGCTGAGCCACCGCTGGGGCAAACCGCTCGTCAGCGAGATGCTGCTCAATCCACAGGTCATCAACCAGCCCGCGCTGCATCAGGCTCTGGACACCCCGGAGAAGCACCATCAGTTCGCGCAGCTGCTCAAAAAAGCCTCCTGGGGCATGGCGGGAACCATGCTGCTGTCGTCAGTCATGAATTTCGCCCTCGCCCTCTACCTGCTGGGAGACAAAGCCCCCGGCAGCGAGGAATACGCCAAGGCCATCGGCCGCCTGAACTGGAGCGGCTTCCTCGTCATCGGCATCCCGCTCATGGGCGTCACGCTGGCGCTGCTGCTCTGGCTGCTGCGCTCCATCACCGCCCTCACCGGCCTTGAGCGCGACGACCTCATGAACCAGGGCACCACCGTCCGCAAGCAGGTGAACAACGGCTGATTTCTCCAACACGAAAAACCGTTTGCCCAATCGGCCAAGGCCGTTTATAGACTTCGCCCCCGGATTTGCGCGATTAGCTCAGTGGTAGAGCATTACCTTGACATGGTAGGGGTCACAGGTTCGAACCCTGTATCGCGCACCATCTTCGATTGAAGATAAAGTCCCACCGGTTTGGAAACCCCGGGGGGAATCCATGAGGTTCATAACTTCACTCGTTCGATGCGCTCTGAATAGATTGCAGGCAACCTGACTGAAAACAAAACCGGACACCACATTGGGTTGCAATCGCCTGTTCTCCGCAAACATCGATGCATCGCCCACAGATGCCTCGCTGCTCCAGCCATTTCTCCACGTCAGAGATCGTTGTTTGATCTGAGAAATCTTCCAGCGCAGCAAAACACCGAGGCCACCTTTCCAGTCCGATCTCAGAACGCATGTAAAACGCCAGGAGAAACAGCCGATTCGCAACCATATGAACCTGGATCGTTTTGTCACGGTAGGCAAGCAGCATCGTTTTGCGAAGCCTGCCTCTATCCTGAGGTTCACCAAGTTCATCGACAACACCATCCAGCCCCACGCCGATGGGAAGGGTCGGTGCCAATATCGAATGTGCATTCAAGCTCATGATGTCGGATTGAAAGGAGCCTAGGACTAGCCCGCCAGCGGTATCTGTGGCACCGTGACCACAAACTCCGCCCCCTTCCCCGCCTCACTCGTCACGGTCACGCTGCCTTGATGCGCCTCCACAATGGCCTTCACCAAACTCAGCCCCAGGCCCAGGCCGCGCTGCGTGCGGCTTTTGTCTCCACGGTAAAGGCGCTCCCAGATGTGCGGCTGATCGCTGGCGGGGATGCCCATGCCGGTGTCTCGAATACTCACGGTCACGGTGTTGTCGGCGGCGTGGCAGGCCAGATGCACCGTGCCGCCCTCGGGGGTGTATTTGAGCGCATTATCAAGCAGGTTGGCAAAGGCCTGGCTCAGCCGTGTGGGGTCCACGGATGCCTGGCAGTTGGGAGTGAAGTCGGTGGTGACGGCGATGTGCTTCTCCTCGCTGATGAGGTCGTAGAGCTCGATCACCTGCTGGAGCAGCGCGGGGACTGAGGTCAGCTCGCGGTGCAGCTTCATCATGCCGGCCTCGGCCTCGCTGATGTCCATCAGCGCCTTGAGCATGGTCAGCACGCGGTCAGATTCCTCAACGCAGTCCGCCAGCGCCTCGCGCGCCACGGGGTCTGGCGTGGTCTGCACCGCCGCCTCCGCCGTGCCGCGCAGGCGGGTCAGCGGCGTACGCAGATCATGCGCCACATTGTCCAGCGCATGGCGCATGCCCTGGATGAGGGCCTGGTTTTTGTCCAGCAGGCGGTTGAACTCCGTGGCCAGCTCCTCCAGCTCCGTGCGGTTCATGCGGGCGCTCACGCGGGCGGAAAAGTCGCCGGTGTCTGAAATGGTGCGCGCCGTGGCCACCACATCTCGCACGGGCTTGGTGGCGCGATGCGCAAAGTACGCCCCGCCCAGCACGGCCAGCAGCAGCGTGGGCGTCATCACGAGCATAAAATTCCGGCGGAAAGGCTGCAGCACTGTCTCGCGGCTGTTCGTGCTGCGCCCCACCTGCAGGATGGAGCCGTCGCGCAGTCGTGCCGTGGCCACGGTGAGATCCCGCTCTTCGTCCTTCGGGATGCGCAGCCAGTCGAGGCTCGAGGCATCGGCCTGCGTCTGGAGAGCGCTCGCGTCTGTCGGCAGCCAGTCGTTGGGCACATTCACAAAGAGCACACTGCCCAGCACGCCAGTGACACGGACAAAGAAGGACTTGGATTTGCCGCTGTCGCTGCTGTTGAGCTGGACCAGATTCCGCAGGGCAGGCAGGCCGCCGCTGGCATACACGGCGGCGCATTCCTTCACTCGAGCCTCGATCACCTCGCGGTCCTTGCGCTCCATGGCGGAGGCCAGCAGCACATACAGCAGCCCAAAGAGCACCACCGCGCTGAGTGTGAAAATAGACGCATAGCCGAGCGTGAGACGCACGGCCAGGCTGCGGCCCCAGGACTCAGGCGGGTTTGAAGACATAGCCGACTCCGCGGATGGTTTGGATGAGCTTCACGTCAAAGTCCTTGTCCAGCTTCGCACGCAGGCGGTGCACCAGCACGTCCACCACGTTTGTCTGCGGGTCAAAGCTGTAGTCCCACACATGCTCCAGGATCATCGTCTTCGTCACCACACGGCCAGGCGTGCGCATGAGCAGCTCCAGCAGGGAAAACTCACGGCTCTGCAGCTCGATGGTCCGCCCCTCGCGCCGCACCTCGCGGGCCAGCAAATCCAGCGTGACACCCGCGGCGGTCAGCGTGGTGGGCTCCACCGTATGGGTGGCGCGGCGGATCAGCGCCTGCACGCGGGCCAGCAGTTCGGAGAAGGCAAAGGGCTTGGTCAGGTAGTCGTCGCCACCGGCCTGCAGGCCCTTCACGCGATCGTCCACCGTGGCCTTGGCGCTGAGGATGAGCACGGGCGTGTTCACCTTCTCCTTGCGGAGCTGACGCAGCAGCGAGAGGCCGTCCAGCTTTGGCAGCATGAGATCGAGCACGATGCAGTCGTATGTCACCGTGCAGGCCAGATCCAGCCCGCGCTCGCCATCGGCGGCGGCATCCACGCCGAAGCTGTTTTGCTTCAGTCCGTTCACGATGAACGAGGCGATCTTGCTGTCATCTTCGATCACTAATAGGCGCATGGCTGGCGGAGGAGTGCTCATGACTGATTAGCGGTGCTGTGGTAGCTTGTCCAATGGTGGAAAGACACGGAGCGCACTCAAGGTGTGTGGGGATGAGTTTAGAGAGCTCTATGATCGAGGACGAGTTCGAGCAGGAGGACGAGGACGATTCCAGCCCCTCTCCAGAAAAAGCCCGCCCCCGCTTTAGGCAGGGGCGGGCGTGGGAGGTCACGGCTGCATGGCTCAGCCGGCCTTGCTTTCATCCACCACCACATAGCGGGTGCCGCCATGGCTCCAGACTTTCACCAGAGACACTTTGCTTTCCGGCTTGGCGCACAGGGCGGTGGCCTGCTCGGCATCCTTCACGGGCTGGCGGTTGATCTCCAGGATCACATCGCCCTCGCGCAGACCGGCTTCATAGGCGGCGGAGTCTTCCTCCACGGAGGAGATCAGCGCGCCTTTGATGTGGGAGGGCAGCTTGAGCTGCTCACGGGTGGCCTTGTCCAGATCTGACACACCCACGCCATGCAGTGCATCATCGCTGCTGCTGGAGGCCGGAGTGGCGCTGGCCACCTTGTCGCCAGGCAGTTCCTTCACGGTCACGGAGAGGCTCATGCTCTTGCCATCGCGCAGCACATTCATGGGCACGGCGGCACCGGGGGTGGTGGAGCCCACCTGCAGCTTCAGATGGCGGCTGTCAGTCACAGGCTTGCCGTTGAAGTCGGTGATCACGTCGCCGCTCTTCACACCGGCTTTGTCAGCCGGGCTGTCAGGCGTCACGGCAGAGACCAGCGCGCCCTTGGCATCGCCCATCTTGAACTGCTGGGCCAGCTTCGGAGTCAGGTCCTGGATGTTCACGCCCAGGAATCCGCGCTCCACACGGCCGTTGTTCACCAGGCTCTCCATCACCCAGCGGGCGAGGTTGGTGGGCACTGCAAAGCCGACGCCCTGGTTGCCACCGCTGCGGCTCAGGATGGCGGTGTTCATCCCGATGAGGCGACCCTGCACATCCACCAGCGCACCGCCGGAGTTGCCGGGATTGATGGCGGCGTCCGTCTGGATGAAGTCCTCATAGTCCAGGCCCAGCGTGGCGCGGCCTTTGGCGCTGATGATGCCGGTGGTCACCGTCTGGCCGATGCCGAAGGGATGCCCCACGGCGAGGACCATGTCGCCCACCTCGATCTTGTCGCTGTCGGCAAAGGTGATGGCTGGCAGGCCGGTGGCCTCCACCTTGATCACCGCCACGTCGGTCTTCGGATCACGGCCGATCACCTTGCCGTCAAACTCGCGTCCGTCGGTCAGGTTCACCTTGATCACATCGGCGCCGTCCACCACGTGGTTGTTCGTCATGATGTAGCCGTCCGTGGTCACGATGACACCGGAGCCCACACCCTGCTCACGCGGCATGTGCTGCTGGTGCCGCCCCTGCTGCTGGAATTCCTCCGGCATCTGAAAGCCGGGGCCAAAGAAGCGGCGCAGGTCAAAGCCTTCAGGCATCTGCATCTGGCTGACCTTCGCCTTGCTGGACACAGCCACCTTGACGACGCTGGGAGACACCGCCTTCACGATGGGCGCAAAGCTGGGAAAGCCCGGGGCCGAGAGCGGCGCTTCATTGAGCTGGATGTGCAGTGCCGATTTGCCGGCGTCCTTGGCCGACGTGAACGCCACAAGTGACGCACTCAGTACGCACACCGAGCCGAGGACGACCGTGCGCTTCCAGAGTGTTTGATTGGAGGATGAGGTTTTCATGGATGTTGTTGGGTAGTGGATTTGGGTGGATTGATTTCCGCCCAACAAAAACATCCAGGCCATGGCCTTTGCGTTACTGGAGCATTACAAACGTGTAAGGTTTGGTTGTTTCCCCGCCATCCAGCAATAATCTTCCACCATGCCCTCGATCGAGCCGCCAGATCCCAAGGCCCAGCCGCTGCTTCGCATTCTTGTCGATGTGATAAGACACGGCGGCATTCACGCAGGCGATCCACAAAGCTTCCCAACTTATTCTTTTCTGCTGGAGCGGCTTGGGCGGCCCTCCCCCTCATTGTTTGCAGGAAGTCGTCTGCAAAGACTCGGGCTGACAGACCTCAATGAATGGACGATGCGTCATCCGGAACTGCCGAAGATCACTGCCTTGATCGTAAACAAAAGCACAGGCATTCCAGGCAAAGGCTTTGCTGAATCTCATGGTCATTTTGGCGAACCCTCGTCATGGAAAAGCTGGTGGCTGCAGGAGGCCGAACGCGCCATCCGCCATGACTGGACCCCGTTTCTGACTTCGTCATCCGCCACGTATGATCTCCCCTTCGAAGACAATGCCGAGTCAAGGGTGCGTGAAGGCGAAGATGAAATCGACATCGGGGACATTATTGTCATGACCCCTCCTCCAGCCCGGATAAGGCGGAGTGAAATCACGGTGGCTGAAGTGCTGCAATGGCTTGCGGCTGGAGAATCAGAAAAAGAAATCCTGCGTCTGCATCCAGGCCTTCAAAAAGCTGACATCCGCGCAAGTCTTGCCTATGCGGCGAAACGTGAAATGCAGTCTGCAAAGGCAGGAAAGTTTACCACGCGCTGGAGTGGAAGATTTGCCCTGCCGCAACCTGACGCCGATGATCCGAGACTTTCCTATCTTTTGGAAAAGTACGAAAGGAGCGGCCGGTGAAGATCCTGATCGACTGCGATGTGCTGCTGGATGTGGGCACTGGGCGAATGCCTCATTTCACGGACAGTATGCGAGTTCTTGATTGGTGTGAACTCCATCCTGGCTGCGGCTTCATTGCATGGCACACCATTGCCAATGTCTATTACTTGCTGCAGAAAGGCGGCATGTCCGCTCAGGCCAGGCGGTTCATTCATGACCTGCTCATATTCGTGGAGGTAGTACCCTCAGGCACTTCCGCTGCGAAGCATGCCCTGGCACTGCCTATGAACGACTTTGAAGACGGCCTGCAATGTGCCGCAGCAGTGCAGGCTGGAGTGGACTTTATCGTGACGCGCAACATCGGAGATTACGCTACAGCACCCATCTCGGCCATAACGCCGGGCAGCTTTCTCGCGCAAGCACCTGTATAATCAACTCCCCCCCTCACGCCAGAATCTCACTCACCACCCGCGCCTGCGGATTCTCCACCAGCACCTGTTCGGTGCCGTTGCGGCGATAGCTGAGGTGCTTGGCATCCAGGCCGAAGAGGTGCAGCAACGTGGCGTGGTAGTCGTAGTGGTTGACCACGTCTTTCACGGCCTTGTGGCCGAAGTCATCGGTCTCGCCGTGGATGTGGCCGGCTTTGAAGCCGCCACCGGCCACCCACATGCTGAAGCCGTAGGTGTTGTGGTCGCGGCCTACAGTGGTGCGGTCCTTGGAGCCGGAGCGGTTCTGGATGACGGGCAGGCGACCCATCTCGCCACCCCAATGGACGATGGTGGTGTCCAGCAGGCCGCGCTGCTTGAGGTCCATGACCAGAGCGGCGGCGCCTTGATCGACATACAGGCAGGCGGCGGGCAGCAGGGTGCGGATGTTCTGGTGATTGTCCCAGGTCTGGTTTCCCGTGAAGAGGGAGACGCAGCGCACGCCGCGCTCCACCAGACGGCGGGCGATGAGGCAGCGCGTGCCGAACTCGGCGGCGGCCGGATTGTCCAGGCCGTAGAGCTTCTTGGTGGCGGCGCTTTCCTGGCTGATGTCCAGCGCCTCCTTGGCCGCCGTCTGCATGCGTGCGGCCAGCTCAAAGCTCTGGATTCGCGCCTCCAGGTCCGCCTCTCCGGGTCGGGCCTCCAGGTGCTCGCGGTTCAGGCGCTGCACAAAATTGAGATACCGGGACTGCGCATCGCCATGCAGGCTGAGCGGCGCATCGAGATTGGGGATGCGCGGCTCCTTGGGCCGGATGACGGTGCCCTGAAAGAGGGAGGGCAGCCAGCCATTGCTCCAGTTGTCCACGCCCAGCACGGGCAGGCCGCGCGGGTCCGTGAGCGCCACGTAGGCGGGCAGATCCTGATTTTCCGAGCCAAGACCATACGTGAGCCAGCTGCCCAGCGTGGGGCGGCCGCCGGTGACCTGCCCGTTCAGCAGCGCATAAATCGACTGCCCATGATTGTTCACGCCCGTGTGCATGGAGCGGATCATCGTCACATCATCGACGATGTTGGAGAAATGCGGCAGCAGCTCGCTGACATCCATGCCGCTCTGGCCGTACTTTTTGAACTTCCACGGGCTGCCCATGCACTCGCGGCTGGCACCGGCGGCGTCGTCGTACTTCACCTCGCCGGGGAAGTCCTTGCCGTCGTACTTGGTCAGCTCGGGCTTGGGATCAAACAGGTCCATGTGGCTGGGCCCGCCCTGCATGAACATGGAAATCATGGCCTTCGCCTGCCCAAAGCCGTGCGGCATCTTGGGCTTGAGGTCAAAATGCTTCGGTCCGATCTGCTCCGGGCTGGCCAGCAGGTTCTGTTCCTTGAGCAGCGTGGCCAAAGCGATGCCGCCGATGCCGTAGGCGGAGCGGTTCAGAAAGGAGCGGCGCGTTGGGAGCATGGTACCTCCTACGCAGTGAATGGGCCAAATCTTCTGAGGACATGCAGAGACAGGTGCCGCCTGCGAAAGAACGCGAGAGCGTCCTGGAGCGCTCCAGCCCTCTGGAGCTTTTCGCAGGCCATACAACGTTCAAAAGCGCCGGAGGATCGGCGCATTGATTCGCTTCGCTCACCCTTCGGGCAGCCTTCGGCTGTCTATCTCCGCTACGCTCCGGTTCCAAAACGCTGCCGCGAGTTTCGAAAACGCCTCTTAGCCTTTCGCCACACTCCTCACCGCCCCCTGCGCCAGCCGCGTCATCAGCTCATCCCCCGGCTTCACTTCAGCGGCGTCTTTGAGCACTTTGCCCTCGGCATTGGTGGTGTAGGAAAAGCCGCGTGCGAGCACGGCTTCCGGGCCGATGTGCCGGAGCAGTTCGCCACGGGATTGCAGGCGATCGGCCAGACGATCCAGCCGATGAAGCAAGCCCTGCTGCAGGCGGTGCGCACAGGTCTCCGCACGGTGCACGGCCTCGGTGAGTTGCACACGCGGGTGATGCGCGGCGAGCACCTGCTGCTTCTGAGAGAGATCGTCCGCCCAGGCACGGAGTTGCTCACGCACGGCCTCACGCAGGCGTGACTCGTGGTCGTCGATCCCCTGCTCTGCCTGCTGGATGAGGCGGTCCGGCGCATGACGCAGCGCTCCTTTGGCCGTGAGCTCCAGCACCTGCTGCTGATGCTCCAGCACGGTGGTCACGCGCGTGCTCAGCGTGCGGGCGATGCCATCAAAATACCGCTGCAACTCGGCGCTGTCCGGGGCCAGCAATTCGGCAGCAGCACTCGGCGTGGGCGCACGCAAATCCGCCACAAAGTCGGCGATGGTGAAATCAATCTCATGCCCCACGGCTGAGATGATGGGGATGGGGCACTCGGCGATGGCCCGAGCCAGCACCTCCTCATTGAAGCACCACATGTCCTCCAGGCTGCCGCCGCCACGGCCCACCACGATGGTATCCGGCACCGGCAGGCCAAAATCTTCCGCGGCGCCCAGCACGCGCAGGGCGCGCACGATCTCCAGCTCGGCCCCCTGCCCCTGCACGCGCACGGGAAAGACGAGCACCCGAACCCAGGGAGCACGACGCGTGAGGATGTTCAGCATGTCCTGGATGGCCGCGCCGGTGGGCGAAGTGACGAGCGCCACCACGCGGGGGAATCGCGGCACGGCGCGCTTGCGTTCCGGATCAAAGAGCCCCTCCGCATGCAGGCGGCGCTTCAGCGCCTCAAAGCGCTCCTGCAGCGTGCCCTTCCCCTTCACCTGCACCTGTTTGACGACCATCTGATACTGCCCGCGCGGCTCGTACACGCTGATCTCCCCATACACCTGCATCAGGGCGCCGTCCTGAATGCGCACGCTGGTGCGCGCCGCCGCGCCACGAAACATCACACAGGATAGCTGCGCCCCGGCATCCTTGAGCGTGAAGTACTGGTGCCCTGAGGACTGCAGGCGGTGGTTGCTGATCTCCCCCTCCACCCAGACGCTGCCGATGTGGCCTTCCAGCACGTCGCGGATTTCGCGCGTGAGCTGGGTCACGGAAAGGACATCGGCGTCTTCAGGCATGGCGCACTGTCATGGACTGGGATACGAGGAAAGTCCAGCCGAGGCCGGACTCAAAACACCAGATGCCACAGCCAGCCCAGGATCCCCGTGGCGACAGACCACCAGCAGCGCGCCACCTCCATGAAGCCCAGCCCCGGCGAGGGCGATGAGGCCAGGAACAGCGCGATCAGCAGGAAGGCATTGATCAGGAAAATGAGCATCATGGAGAAGAACTCCCCATTCCGCTTAAGGTCCCCCTGCTCCGCCACCACTGTCTTCACGGTGTAGGTGGCGTGAAACCACCACGTGAACCCCACCAGCGCGTAAAGCAGCCGGCTGGGTTTGAGATGCACCGTGAGCTTCCACAGGTGAAGATCGTGGGCCTGCTGCATGTCCAGCGCCAGCCCCAGGATGCCGAAAAGCAGCATGATGACCAGCGTGTAAAACGGGATCAGGTAGGGAGCCAGGGTGATCCAGGTATTCGATTTGTCCGTCTCCACATAGCCGCCTTCGGCACTGTAATCCCAGCCGAAAATACGCCCGCCAAACAACCGGGCGGTGAAGAGGTGGCTGAGCTCATGGCCAAAGACATAGGCCGTGACCGGCCGCACTCCCGCCAGGTAGGCCACCGCCCACAGCACACCGCCAAAGGCGAAGAAAATGAACTCCTCTGAACGAAGAAACCCCATCCGCGCCACCGCACGCCAGAGCATGATGATCAGGGTGATGGCGGTCACAAAACACGCCGGTGCCAGCACCGCACCGCCGATCCAGCGCTTCATCAGCAGCAGGAAACGATCATGCTGCACGTCCTTCCGATTGTTGATTCCGGAGGGGCGGTTGCGAGTTTCATGGAGATGTCTGCGGGTGTTCGCAGTGGACATGGGAAGAATGGAGTTATTTAACCTTTATTAAACATCTTCACAATTTAAATTGTGAACATGTGAACAAGTTGTGAGCATTATCCACAAACACTCCACACCACCACGAGAGCCAGAAAAGCGACATATCCGATGCCAATAGCCTCCCACGAACTGGAGCTGGGACGGTAGTAGCCCAGGCTAAGCACAGCCCCCAGACAGGCCCCTGCCCAGCCAAAGAGTGCGACATGCAGATCATTATGAATGAATTCCATAAGATCACCCACAGCCCGCAGGCAGGCACGAAAAGGCCCTGGCTTGGGGCGCGGGTTTTCAGATTTCATGCCGGTAATGTAACGACTGTAAAGTTAGCTTGGTACCGCCTGCGGGAACAGTGCTCTTGATCCCCTTCTCAACAAGGCCTGATGCCATTCACTGTTTACTCGCAGACTGTTCACTTCCGGAAAATGAAATACACAGCTCCGCACATGCACAGACCCGCCCAGAGGAAATCCCATCTCGGAGACTCCTTCATGTAATATACCGCGAACGGCACAAAGACCGTCAGGGTGATCACCTCCTGGATGATCTTGAGCTGTGGCAGTGTCATCGCCGTGCTGCCGATGCGGTTGGCCGGCACCTGAAACATGTATTCAAAAAACGCGATTCCCCAGCTGATGAATGCGGCGATGAACCAGGGCTTGGACTTCAGATCCTTCAGGTGCCCGTACCAGGCGAAGGTCATGAAAATATTGGAGGTCAGCAGCAGTGCCACGGCTTTGATCACAGGCCAGTTCATGCCCTCATAAGAGCATGCCATGGAGGGATTCCAAGCCCGCCGTGCACAAACCTGCACGGTCGCACGCATCAGCTTCTCAGCGCGCCTTGCGCTTGCTCTTGGAAAAAGCGGCCCGCTTGGCCGCCGGACGGGCCTTCTTGGGGGCAGCCGCCGACTTCCTGTCCTTCCGCGTGAGCCCCATGTCCGCCAGCACATAGTGAATGGCCGGCAGGGTGCATTTCAGTCTCAGGGCCGTTCGCAGCTCTGCCAGCGTCAGGCCAGGTTTGCGCTCCAGCAGCTGGCGCATCTTGTCCCGGTGCTTGTCCTGGATCAGCTTCTTGCGCCCTGCCAGATGGTGCCTGGGCTCGATGCTTCCAGTATGCCGCCGCTGTTGCAGCAGCTTTTTGACCATGCCGAGGGAGACATTGAAGCGCTCAGCGATTGCATCCCGCGTGCTGTCCCCTTTGTCGTAGGCGGTGAGAATCCGCCCCCGCAGCTTGATGGAAAGAGTAGCCATGAGTACAACATAGCACGGCCACATCTATGGTTAAATAGTAATTTTTCGCCCCTCCTAGGGCACCACTTCCACCGGTGTGCCTACCCGCACCTCGCGGTAAAACTTCTCCGCCATGTGCCCAGGCAGGCGGATGCAGCCATGTGAGGCCGGATACCCCGGCAGGTAGCCCTGGTGCATGCCCACGCCACCATAGATGCGCATGAAGTAAAACATCTTGGCCCCCTCAAAGCGCGTGCCCGGCGGACGCGGGTCCACCCGGTTGTTGATGTTTTGCATGATCACATTGCCCTGATAGTCCTCGTAGTCGCCGTAGATCGAGGACTTGTGGTCGATGTCCTTTTCAATGACGCCGTACCTGCCAGGCCGCGTATCGTAGCCCTCCGCGCCCGAGGAGATGGGGGACCCGCCCGCGAGCTGCCCGCCTTTGAAGAGATAGACCATCTGCTCGCTCAGATTGATCACCACGCTGGGCCGGCCCCGCATGTCATCCGCATACCAGAAAGAGCCATCATTCTGCCCGAACAGCCCCGTGACCCCCTTCCACACAAAGCGCGAAGCACGCGGGATCTCATGAGTCACAAACCGGCGGCTGTAATGAAAAGCACTGGTGCCGGTGTTCTGCACCGTATTGCAGCTGACAAGACTGAGCGCGAGAAAAGTAAGCAGACGGCGTGGCATCATGCCCGGCAGCAATGCTGCCGCTCCGTCGAAATGCAACGTGGGAGAGCTTGAACTTTGCAGTTAAATTTTTGAACACTCTTCCACGGCACCCGGGCAAGCCCCCCCTCCAAGCTTATGGCTTCACCAGAAAGAACGCGCGGAAGGCATCCAGCAGCGGCTGCTGCGTCACATCGGCACCGGTCGTTTCATCCACCCATTCGGACGACGGATTGAGCAGGTAGTTCAGATACGACGCCGTGCCGGGATCTGCATCACCAGTCCAGACACGGATACGCGAGCCCGTGCTGAAGGGCAGCGCGCCCGGAGCCTGCGGCACGGCCAGGCCGGTGCCGCGCAGCGTCGTGCCGCTGGCCTGCGGCAGCGCGAGCGCCACAGCGCGCACCTCACCGATGAAGGTCAGCGTGGCAGCGGTGCTGCGCACCTGCAGCAGCAGGCCCGCCTGCGGCGGCACCAGGCGTGTGCCGTCATTCGCCAGAGAGGCATCTCCATCCCGCACCCACTGTGGCGTGCCGCTGGCGGCGCTGTGCAGCCAGTCGACCTGGAACTGGGAGCTGGCACTGTCAAAGAACATCACGCGGTCTGCCTCATCCTCCGTGGCCGCAGCCTGCAGACTGCCCACCGGCACCAGGGCGCCCAGCGTCCAGTGCGGACGGATGCGGATGCGTGCGCCCGTCAGCGCGCTGTCTGCGCCGCTGCCCAGCACCAGAGTGCCGCCCGTGGAGGCCATGCTGTCCACTTCATAGGTGCGGCCCGCCAGCGTGCCGTCCAGCACTTCGGCATAGTAGCTCACGCCACTCAGCAGCTGTGTGCGTATGTCTCCACTGAGGGCAAGAGTCAGTGTGCTGCCGCTCACAGAGCTGACCTTGCCGGTGAAGACAGCGGCCTGCAGCAGCGGCATGGCGAGAGACTGGCGGCCTGCGGCAAAGCTCATGCGTGCCCAGCCCAGCGCACCCGTGGTGGTCGTGGCCTCAGGCGTACCATCCAGATTGGCATCCAGCGTGACCTTGATACGGAGGAATCCGCGCGTGGCACCGCTGAAGGCGGAGTCCACCTGGCTGTAGCGCAGCGTTTCAGTCTGGTCAGTGTTCGTCGTGCTCGTGGGTGTCAGGGTCAGGGTGCTCCACGTGCTCAGATCCGCACTGCCTTCCAGATAGAAGTGCAGGTCCGTGCGTGAGCCCACCGGACGTGTCAGCAGAGCGTCGATGGCACCGGTGGTGCCGTTGTTCACCAGCTTGAAGCGGGCGGCTCCCAAGCCGCTGTCTCCGGCAGTGCCCAGTGCGTACTCCAGCAGATTTGTCTGCCCGTCCGCATCCGGGTCATCGTTCGGTGCATTCAGCCCGCTCAGGCTGTTCTGCGTCTGCCATGTGGTGAAAGTATTGGGAGACGTCACCGTGCCCGGGTTCAGCGCCAGATTGCGCGTCACCACCTCTGCGGCCGGTGAGCCAGCACCCGCCACGAAGCCAAAGTCCACCGTCATGATGCCGGAGTCATCCGCGGCGTCATCCATGAAACTGTTGTACCCGTTCTCGCCGTAGCTGGCCGTCACACTGCTGTTCAGCGGCATGGCGCCATAGGCCAGATTGATGATGCCCGTGGAGATGCCCGTGGAGGAAGGCAGGGTGGAGTCGATGCCGTTTTCGTCAAACCGGTCATCCTTGCTCGTGTCCACGTTGCTGGTGGACACGACGTTGCCGGAACCAATCACGGAGCTCATTCCTTCCAGCGGCGCTCCCGCGCCAAACATGCTGGCAGGAATGTACACGTAATAGGCTGCCGGGGAGGTGGCATAAAGCATGTAGCTGCCGTCCGCATCCGTGACGGCCTGGGACACTGGCGTGTCCGTCACGGCCTGCGCCTGCTGGAAGAGCTGCACCGTCACACCGGCCACAGGCAGGTCGATTCCGGACTCAAACGTACCGGTGTTGTTCACATCGTTGAAGACGAGATTGCCCACGGCGATGGCCTTGGCCTTCAGTCCCAGGTCGATCGTCAGGTCGTTGTCAGAGTCGTCGTCGTTGTCGCTCGTCTTGTCGTAGCCAGTTTCGCGACCGTCCACATCCGTGGGCAGGGTGCCGGCGGCAAGAGAGAATGCCGCGGTGCTCACCCCGGTCACATTCGGGCTGGTGGCAGGCAGTGCATTCTGATTGGTGTTGTCATCACTGCCGGTGTTGGTCTGCGCGGAAGGCACCAGATAGTTCAGCACCGAACTGGTGGTGAACTGAGTGGCAGGGATGCGAACAAAGTATGTCTGCGGAGCGATGGCCGGCGGTCCGTACAAAACATACCTGCCGTTCGCGTCCGTGGTCGTTGTGCCCACCACTGTGTTTGCCGCATTGGCTCCGTCGTTGTACACCAGCTCCAGGGCCACCCCTGAGAGTCCAACGTCAGAGCTGCTTTGGTAGATGCCGTCGGCATTCGCATCTCGGAAGACGAGGTTGCCCACGCCGAGGCGTTTGCCAAAGCCGAAGTCGATCGTCAGATCCACATTGCTGTCATTGCCATCGTCAGTGCTGCCCTGGAAGCCGCCCTCCTGAGCGCCCGTCGGTGCAGCACCGGCTGCCAGTGTGACGGGAGAGGATGTGATGCCCACCTGCTCGGGGTTCTGTGCATCAATGCCGTCCTCGCCCAGGTTGTCGTCCGTCGTGGTCTGATTGCCACGCAGGGAGATCATGTGGTACAGCGGCCCCGGTCCCACAGGCCCTCCGTTGATGCTGATGGAGGCCTTGAAGTTGTCCGCAGCCACATGGACTGTGTAGGTGCCCGGGCTTAGATTGGTGAAGATGTAGGTTCCATTGGCATCCGTCACGGTGCTGCGGATGTAGCTGCTGGAGCCCGCCGTGCCCGTGCCGGCATACAGCAGCATCCACACGCCTGGCACGCCTTCGCCAGAGTCCGCCACGCCATTGTTGTTGGCGTCATTGAAGACGAGATTGCCGATGCTCATCAGCGTCGGCAGCGTGCCGCCGGTGAAGCCCAGGTCGATGGTGAGGTTCACATCCGCATCATTATACTGATCCATGGAGCTCATGTATCCGCTCTCACCGGTGTCTGCCAGGGGCTCCGCACCATAAGCCAGGGTGAAGGCGCTGGAGTTGACTCCCGTGCTGGCAGGATTGGCCGCATCAATGCCGTTTTCATCCGCGTCATCATCCAGACCGTCATCACCACCAAAACCTGGCGCCGATGTCGTTCCATAAAGCGGATGTCCGCTGGCAAACTCCGTGGCCGGGATGTTGAGGTAATACTGGCCTTCCGTGTAGGTGTTCAGCAGGAAGCTGCCGTCCAGCCCGGTCGTCGTCTGCATCACAGGTGTGGCGCTGTTCGGATTGTCACCCACATTAAAGAGACGCACCTGCACTCCGGACACGCCAAAGTCAGCGCTGTCGTAATGACCGTTGCCGTTCACATCGCGGAAGACGAGATTGCCCACGCTGAGCGGCTTCATCGTGAAGCCGAGATCCACCGTCAGATCCACATTGGCGTCATCATAGTCGTCAGACTCGCTGTAGTAGCCGGTTTCGTCCGTGTCAGCCGTTGGTTCCTTGTTCGGCTGCAGGGTGAAGACCGCCGTGCGGGCGCCGTCCACCAGCACGGAGGTAGGCGTGTATCCGTCCTGCCCGGCATCATCATCCCCTGTCGTGCTCGATGGCACGCTTGCGCTTGAGGTGGTTCCCAGGGAAGGCACCAGATTGGCCAGCGTGCTGCCGTCCACGAAATTAAAGGAGGGGACCTTCACGTAATAGCTGCCTGGGGCCACGCTGAAGCTGTACAATCCACCGCCATAGGTTGTGGAGGTGCCCACCAGCACATCAGCACCGCCAGCAGTGGTGTTCCACAGCTGCACGGTCACGCTGTCAATGCCGTACTCCACGCTCGGATCCAGCAGGCCGTCGTTGTTCGTGTCATTAAAGACCACATTGCCCACGCCGATTCGTGGCACGAAGCCAAAGTCCACGGTGAGATTGATCGCTGCATCATCGAGGTCGTCGCTGCTGCCCTGGAAGCCGCCTTCCTGGGTGCCGGTGGGCGCGTTGGTCGGGCTCAGGTCAAGCACAGCGGAGCGAATGCCGTTGTAATCCGGATTGCCGTCGTCAATTCCGTCTTCACCCGTGTTGTCATCGCCGTTTTGCGCACCCAGCACGCTGGCGTACCCCTGCAGCGGGCCGCCGAAGCTAAACTGATAGGCCGGGATGTTCACAAAATAGCCGCCCGGATTCAGATTTGTGAAGAGATAGGAGCCGTCTGACGCTGTCGTCGTTGTGGCCAAAGGTGCGTCAAACGGGATCAGCGCCGTGGACTGGTAGAGCTCCACCGTCACTCCACCCACACCTTCACCCGCATCCGCGCGGCCGTTGTAGTTGGCATCGATGAAGACCATGTTGCCCACGCCCACAAAGCGGAAGAAGCCAAAGTCGATTGTCAGGTCTGAGTTCGCGTCATTCGCGTCATCCATGAAGGCGTTGTAGCCAAATTCGCCCAGGGAGTCCGTCGGCTCCTCTCCAGGAGTCAGATTGAAGGAACCGCTGCTGATGCCGGTCACGGACGGATCATCAGCATCCACTCCGTTTTCATCCAGATCATCGTCCACGCCATTGTCCCCTCCGTTTCCGGGCAGGGAGCGCCAGCCAAAGAGCGGCTTGCCTGCAGCGAATTCAGAGGGCGGGATGAAGAGCTGGTAGTCGCCCTCCGTCAGGTTGTTGAAATAGTACACGCCGCCGTTGCTGGTCACCTGGGTGGCCAGCGGGCTGGCGGTCAGCGGGTCAGCCGTGGCGGCAAAGAGCTGCACCTTCACGCCATCAAGACCTTCGCCAAAGTCAAAGAGGTCGTTCCCATTGAGGTCGGTGAACACCAGATTGCCCACTCCCACGCCGTTCGGGTTCGACGGCGAGAAGCCGAAGTCCATCGTCAGGTCAAAGTTGTTGTCGTCAAACGAGTCCATCGTGTTGAACTGCCCTGTCTCCCCTGTGGAGTCGGTGGGTTCGCCATCCACCCCGAGCGTGAAGGCCGCAGTGCTGATGCCGTTGAGGAAAGGCGCAGAGTCATCAATGCCGTTGTCATTGTTGGGCACGTTGTCATCTGCCACCGTGCTGATGCTGTTCACCCCTGGCATGGAGGACAGTCCGTTGAGCGGATGCCCCGGCTCAAACTCCGTGTAGGGAATGTGCAGGATGTAGCTGCCGGCCGGCAGTGCATCAAAGAAGTAGCCGCCACCCTCGCTGGTGGTGGTGGTGAAGAGCGGCAGGCCCACTCCCGGCGTCTGGTTCGCGCCGTAAAGCTCCACCGTCACGCCGTCCACACCTTCGCCCACATCGGCAAAACCATTCTGGTTCGTGTCGATGTACACCAGATTGCCCACGCCGACGGGTGACTGGAAGCCAAAGTCAACAGTGAGGTCGATCGAGGCGTCGTCCTGGTCGTCGGACGTGCCTTCAAAGCCGGTTTCACCACTGTCGTCTGTCGGCGCATTGCCCGGATAGAGGCTCACCACGAGCGTGGACACGCCGTTCACCGCCGCGTCACCATTGTTGATGCCGTCCTGGCCCACATCATCATCACCCACGAGCCCCTCGAGAATGCTGATGCGCTGGTAGAGCGGCTTGCCCAGCTGGAACTGGGTGGACGGAATGTGCACCACATAGTTGCCGGGCCGCAGGAAATTGAAGGCATAACGGCCGGCCGCATCCGTGATGGTGCTGGAGAGCGGAGTGTCCACCTCGGGATACTGGGTGTCGGCATAGAGCTCCACTGTCACTCCGGCCATGCCTTCACCACTGTCATAATGGCCGTTGGAGTTGTTGTCTTCAAACACCAGGTTCCCGAGAGCCACCGGACGGAAGAGCCCGATGTCCACCGTCAGATCCGTGTTGGCATCATCCGAGTCGTCCGTGGTGTAGTTGAAGCCGGTCTCTGTATCGGCGTCGGTCGGCGCATGGTCGCGCACCAGGTTGATGATGCCCGTGCGCACCCCCGTGCTCCACGGAGTGTCCGTCGCCAGGCCATCCTGACCCACGTTGTCATCCCCGGGCGTGATGATCGGGATGCTGAAGAGGCCGCGCAGATTGGCTGCAGATTCAAACTGATATGCCGGCAGATAGACAAAATACTGCCCCTGCCACAGGTTGCCAAAGAAGTAGAGCCCGCTGTTCGCGGTCACGGTGGTGGCCACCGGCTGAGTCGCGCCAGGAGTGTCTCCTTTGCGGTAGAGCTCCAGCGTCACACCATCACGTCCCTCGCCCACATCGAAACGGTTGTTGCCGTTGTCATCGACAAACACCAGGTTGCCAATGCCCATGGTGCCGGGCTCCACAAAGCCAAAGTCCACGGTCATGTCACCATTCGCATCCACCGTGTAGTCATCCAGCTCCCCGGCCGGGCCTGACTCCGTGCCGGTCGAACCATTGCCCGTCGGCTCCGTTCCCGGGCTCAGCGTGATCATCGGGCTGTACACCACCGTCTTCGAGCCGCCGGGCTGCAGGCCGTCGTCATTGCCATCTGTCTGGTCATCCAGACCACTGGAGATCGGGCTGCTGTAGCCGTTGCCAGCCAGCGGCAGGCCGTCCACAAAGTTGGAGGCAGGAATCTGGATCTGGTAGATGCCGGCTGGCTCGCCGGAGAAGTAGTAGTAGCCGTTGTTGTCTGTGTACGTCCAGCCCACCAGGTACTCCGCACCGTCACCAGAGTCATTGTTGGCGTCCTGCCACAGTTCCACACGCACTCCGGGGATGCCCTGCTCTGCCGCATCCTGCAGGCCGTTGGCATTGGAATCATTCCACACCAGGGAGCCGATGGAGACCGTGCTGCTCAGCGGGGCAAACGGACGACCAAGCGCAAGATCGCGTGGGCCGGACCAGATTTCAAAATTGGGTCCTGGCGGCCGCGGGATCGGCGCCTCAAAGACGTTTACCGTGCCGTTCGGCGCCTGGGCGATGTCCACGCTCACGAGCGCACCGCTGGAGTACGAGCCGGCTTTCACCGGCTTGTTCCAGTGGTAGCCGGCGATGTAAAGCCGGTTGTTTGCGGGGTTGAACTCCACGTCGCGTGTTTCCAGCTCTCCCTTGCCGGCGCTGGACAGGGTGGCTATCAGCTGCGGCTGCCCCGGCGCGGAAGGAGTGCTCAGATCCACGCTGAACACCTCACCATCGGCACGGTTTACGCCATAGAGCGTGTTCCCCTCGATGTCGATGCCGGAGATCAGCGCGATGGACTGCCCGCCGGGCACCATGTTCACAAGCTGGGACTCGGTCACGATGGTGTTGAGCAAGTCGCCCGTGGTCAGGTTGTAGCGGCGCACTTCGCGCGTGTTGCTGGTCTGCACCACCAGGTAGAGGTTGCCGTCCGGACCGATGTTGATGTCCTCCACACCATCCTGAGTGATGAAGGTGTAAGGTGCGCTGCCCATCGGTGCTCCAGGTGTGGAGCCAGCCGGCCCCTGGAAGCGCACGATACGGCTGCCATTCACATCATAGACATAGAAGTTTCCATCCGGGCCAAAGGCAAACTGGGTGGTCAGGCTCATGCTCACAGCAGAGTTGTCAAGCACCAGCCCCAGATCCGTGCCCGTCGGGCCGATTTTGCGCAGGTTGCTGGCTCCATAATGGGCCACGTACCAGTTACCATCAGGCCCCAGCTCCATGCCGTAGGGCACATCACCGTAATCACCGTTGCCCTGGCTGAGGCTGTAGCCAAAGGCGGTCACCAGAGAGCCCTTGAAGAGTCCGGAGCTGGCGTCATAGGCCTGGATGCTGTCCGCCTGCGTGGCAGAGACATAGATGGTCGGCGTCATGTTCACCAGGCCAAAGTCGACCGAGGTCTCGGCATACGTACCGCCCCCTGTTCCAGGCTCATCGCCAGGCGTCAGGGTGATCACAGGGCTGTTCACCGCTCCGCCGCTGAGCTGGATGCCGTTGTCATCATTGTCCACGCCATTGTCCAGGAAGACGGTGTTGCTGCTGGAAATGGGCTGCGCCCCCGGCGTCGTGGGGATGCGCACATAGATCTTGCCCGGCATCACCGAGGTGAAGAGATACGCGCCGCCGCCGCTTGTCGTGGTGGTCTGCAGCAGTGTGTCATCCGTGCCGCCGATGCTGTTGTCTGCACCGGTGCTCCACAGCTGCACGGTCACGTTGTCGATTCCAGGCTCCCCGTTGTCACGCAGGCCGTTGTCATTGCTGTCCTGCCACACCAGGTTGCCCACGCTCATGCCGCGGAAGAGGCCGTAGTCCTGCGTGTAGTCTGTGTCAGCGTCTCCATCATCCACCGTCGGCTCGCTGCCGGTGGCCAGTCTGACAATCGGAGAGTAGGCGGGTGATCCCGCGCCTCCAGGCTGGCTGGCAGCGTTGTTGTCATTGTCCACGCCATTGTCCAGGTTCACCGGATTGGCACCGATGATCTCCAGGGAGTTTGGCATGACCACGCGCATGAAGAAGTAGCCCGGCTGCAGGTTGGTAAAGTAGTAGTGTCCCTGCGCATCCGTCGTGGTGCTTGTCAGCATCAGATCGCTGTTGGGTCCGCTGCCGCCGATGGCATGGTCCGCCCCCGGATCCCACAGCTCCACAGTCACATTGCTCAGCCCCGGCTCGCCCGCATCGCGCACACCGTTGAAGTTGCTGTCGTCATACACGGTGTCGCCCAGGCTCAGCCCCTTCACCAGAAGGCTGTAAGACTGTGTGGCGGAGCAGTTGTAGGCGTCCGTGGTGCGCACCGTGAAGTTTGCCGTGCCATACACTGTGGCGGCACCGGACAGCAGGCCGCTGGATGAGAGGGTGATGCCCGCAGGCGGAGTGCCCGCGATCACGGTGTAGGTGTAGGGGCCCGTGCCGCCGCTGGAGCTCAGCTGCTGGCTGTAGCTGATGCCGTAGTAGGCGCTCGACAGCGTCGTGGGGCTCATGCTCACCGTGGGGCAGTTCACCGAGAGCGTGTACACCTGAGTGGCGCTGCAATTGTAGGAGTCCGTGACCTGCACGGTAAAGGTGGAGGTGGTGGCCTGGGTCGGCGTGCCGGAGATCAGCCCCGAGGAGTTCATCGAGAGGCCCGGCGGCAGAGTGCCTGAGGCCAGGGTCCAGTTGTAGGGAGCGGTGCCTCCGGTCACATTGAGGGAAGCCGTGTATGCGGTGCCCACCACGCCGTTGCTCAGCGTCGCAGGACTCACCGTCATGGCCGGGCAGAGAACTGTCAAGGTGTAGGGCTGCGTGCCTGGTGCATTGTTTGCATCCAGCGCCTGCACGGTAAAGCTGTAGGTGCCAGGTGCCGCCGTGACGACGCCTGAGATCAGGCCGCCTGAAGAGATCGAGAGTCCGGTGGGCATGCTGCCCGTCAGCTTGCTGAAGCTGTAGGGTGATGTACCTCCGGAAGCCGAGAGCTGCTGCATGTACGCCGTCAGGCGTGTGGCATTGGTAAGCGTCGTCGGTGTGATGTAGATCGGCGGATAGTTCACCGTGAAGGTGTAGGACTGCGTGGCTGCGCAGCTGTCTGCATCCGTGGCCTTCACCACAAAGGTGTAGCTGCCCAGTCCTGTGGGCGTGCCGCTGAGAACGCCGCTGCTGCTGAGCGTAAGCCCCGCTGGCAGCACGCCGGAGTTCAGACTCCAGGTGTAAGGCGAAGTTCCCCCGCCTACGGAGAGCGTCTGGCTGTAGGCCGCATACTGCGTCCCTGCAGGCAGCGGCACCGGGCCGATGGAAAGCGTCGGGCAGGCGATGACGATCTGCAGCGCCTTCGTGGCGGAGCAGTTCACACCGTCTGTGGACTTCACCGTAAAGCTGTAGGTGGCGGGGGCAGCCGTGGGTGTGCCGGAGATCAGCCCCGCAGTGCTGAGGGAGAGCCCTGCAGGCAGCGCACCGGAAACAATGCTGTAGGTATAGGGTGAGGTGCCGCCGCTGGAGCTGAGCTGCTGGCTGGTGTAGGCCACATTCTTCAGGCCGCTCGGCAGCGTCGGTGCGGTAATGGTGAAGGAGGGGCAGTTCACCGTGACGGAGTAGGAGCCGGAGCGGGCGCAGCCGTTGGCGTCCGTAGCGGTCAAGGTGAGGTTGTAGCTGCCAGGGGCGCTGGTGGGCGTGCCGCTCAGCACACCACCGCTGCTCAGCGTCATGCCCGTGGGCATGGTGCCGGTGTAGCCCCAGGTGTAAGGGGCCGTGCCATTGCTGGCCGTCAGCGTCTGCGCCGTGTAGGCCGCATACTGCGTGGCCGCCGGCACCGTGCCGGGGGAGAGGGAGATGGCAGGACAGGTGATCGTCCACGTGAAAGAGGTGTCCAGCGAGCAGCCATTGGCATCTGTGCTGCGAACCACAAAGGTGTAAGTCCCCGGCGCACCCGTGATCGTGCCAGACAGCAGGCCGTTGCTGCTCAGCGTCACCCCCGAAGGCAGAGTGCCGCTCGGGCGCGTGTAGGTGTAGGCGGAGGTGCCGCCGCTGGTGGAGAGCTGCTGGCTGAAGGCGGTGTTTTGTGCCGCTGAGCTCAGCGTCGTGGGCGTCAGCGTCAGCGTCGGGCATACCACGGTCAGGCTCATGATCTGCGTGGTGGAGCACACGTTGGCGTCCAGCGCCTTGACCGTGAAGGCATAGGTGCCCGTGGCCGCGGTGGGCGTTCCGCTCAGCACACCGGCGCTGGAGAGCGTGAGGCCGCTGGGCAGCGTGCTGCCGGTGGCCAGGCCCCAGGTGTAGGGAGACGTGCCTCCGCTGGCGGTGAACGTGGCATTGTACGTGGAGCCCTTGAACGCGTTGCTCAAGGTCGCTGGAGAGATGGTCGTGGTGGGGCATGAGCGCAGGCCAAAGTCGATCGTGCCTTCCGTGTTCGTTGCCCCCGTGGTGCCCGGCTCGCCACCGGCGGTCAGCATGAAGACCATGCTGTACACCGGCGAGCCCGCACCATTGGGCTGGCTGCCGTTGTTGTCATTGTTCACGCCGTTGTCCGCCGTCACCGCCGTGCCGCTGGCCAGTGCATAGGTGGCTGTGGGCGTCACACGCACAAAGTAGGCGCCCGCAGTGTAGACCTTGAAGCTGTAGGCGCCGCTGCTCAGCGTGCTGGTGGACTGCAGCTGCGTGTCTGCATTGGCTCCGCTGCCGCCCACTGCATTGTCCGCACCGGGGCTCCACAGGTCCACCTGCACGCCTGCGATGCCCGACTCCGAAGTGTCTTTCAGGCCGTTGTTGTTCGTGTCATTCCACACCAGGTCACCCACGGTGATGCCCGTGAAGAGGCCGAAGTCGATCGTATTGTTGCCGCTGGTGCCGTCTCCATCCACGGCAGTGCCGGGCTCCGCGCCCACTTGCAGATCGATGACCGGGCTGTAGATAAAGGTTCCTGGTCCGCCCGGCTGCGCGCCTTTGTTGTAGCTGTCCACACCATTGTCCGTTGTGGCCACCACGGCGCTGGCCGCCGGAACGCTGGCGGTGGGCGTCACACGCACATAGTATTTTCCGGGCACAAGGTTGGCAAAGGAGTAGGCCCCTGCGCTGCTGGACTGCACACTGGCCCCCACCTGTGTGTCCGCATTGGATCCCGTGCCACCGATGGCGTTGTCCGCGCCCGGGCTGAAAAGCTGCACCGTCGCGCCACTCAGGCCCAGCTCTCCGGTGTCGCGCACACCGTTGTTGTTCACATCGTTCCACACCAAGTTCCCCACGCTCACCCAGGGCGAGATCGAACACGGCTCCGTCGCGATGGTGAACACGCCGGAGGGATCCGTCGCAAAACTGCCCTCGGTGCTGCCCGGAGTATAACTGAATGCGGTGAGGGCGCCGTTGCTGTCATAGGTAGGAGCACTGCTCAGATCCACCATGTGCAGGATGAGCCCCGTGCTGCCGCCGGTCTCGATTCCTTCCCAGGTGGAGGAGTTCACCCCCATGGCGCTCCAGTTGGAGGCATTGTTCACGCGGCTCACATCGATCACGCACTGGAAGCGCACGCTGCTGCCCGTCTCAGTCACGATCTTCTGCATCACGTCCCCTGCGGTGACATTGCCCGCCACCGTGCTCACCATCAGGTTCGCCGAGGTCTGCCAGCTGTTGTAGTCCAGGGACGGATCATACTTGTAAATAGTCACGTTCGGGCTGGAACGCGTGATGCCGTCGATGTAGACGATGGCGTGGTCCGCCGAGGCCGGATTGGCGCCCGTGCTCATGAGGAACCACACGGCATCCACCTTGGAGGCGCCCAGCTCGGCAAAGGTGAAATCCACCGCCACCCGGCTCAGCGCCGCATCATAGACCATGTTGGCGCTCGTGATCTGCGCCACACCACCCGGTGTGTAGTTGAAGTCGTAGGCCTGCTCTGGCGTCCACTCCGAAGAGCCGCTCAACACGCCGTCGCCGTTCGTGTCCATGGCCAGGAAGTGATAGCAGCCCGTGGCCGACGGCCCGCTGGACTTGAAGCCAAAGTCCACCGTCATGTTGCCGTTGCCGTCGTCGCTGTCGTCGATGGTGTTGAACGCGCCGCTTTCGCCGTTGCTGTTGATCGGCTCGTTGTTGTCAGACAGGCTGATCAGCGAGCTGATGATGCCGTTGACCGAGGGCTGTGCATTGTCGTTGCCGTCGTCGTTGCCCACGATGTTGTCGTCCACTTCATTGTCAGAGGAGCTGGCTGGGAAGATGGAGATGGTGTTGACCAGCGCCTTGCCGGTCGCAAACTCCGAGGCAGGCACACGCACGTAGTACGAGCCCGGCACCACGCTGGTGAACTGATACTGGCCTCGCTTGCTGAATGTGGTGCTCGTTGTCGTGTTCGCCACCAGCACGCCCGAGCTGTTGAGCAGATCCACGCGCACGCCGCCCACGCCTTCGCCGGAGTCGTACACACCGTTGTTGTTGGCGTCCTTGTACACCAGGTTGCCGATGCTGCAGAAGGTCGGGCGAAGTCCGAAATCGATCGTGTTGTCCACATTGCCGCCAAACGGCGCCACCAGATTGCCCGGTTCAGTCAGCGCTGAGAGCGTGATCATCGGCGAGTAGATTGGCGCCCCAGTGAATGACTGGGAAACGCCGTTGCTGTCGTTGTCGATGCCGTTGTCCGCATTGCTGCTGGTGGTGCTTCGACGCGGGTGGGTGATCGGCGGCGTGAGCTTGATGTAGTACCTGCCCGCAGCCAGTCCGCTGAAGCCATACACGCCGTCGCTACCCGTGGTGAAGGTGCTTCCCACCTTCACCTCATCACCATTGTTCACGGTGGCGTCTGTGGAGCTGTAGAGTTCCACCTGCGCATTCGCCACGCCGGTTTCACCGGCATCCAGCAGACCGTTGTTGTTGTTGTCAGAAAAGATCTGGTTGCCGATGCCCAGGGAGGCCGTGAACCCAAAGTCCACCGTCATGTCCTGATTGCCACCGCCGCTGGAAAGATTGCCCGGCTCCTTGCCCAGCGCCAGGTTGATCACAGGGCTGTACACCAGCGTGCCCGCGCCGCCCGGCTGAATGCCGTTGCTGTCATTGTCCACGCCATTGTCCAGATTCACCGCCGGGGTGGAGGCCAGCGGCCATTGCGTGTCAGGCGCTGGCAGCGCCACATAGTAGCTGCCTGCTGCCAGTCCGCTGAAGAGGTAGTAGCCGTTGGCATCCGTCGCCGTCGTGGCCAGGAGCGTGTCATCACCTGTGTTCGGGAGATTGTCAGCACCGGGGTTGTACAGCTTCACGGTCACGTTTTGCAGTCCGGGCTCACGCGGGTTCTTCACGCCGTTGGCGTTCGTGTCAGCCCATACAAAGTCACCGATGGCCAGCGTCTGCGGATTCGTCGTGGCAGCTCCTTGCAGCAGGATGTTGTCAATGTTGATGTAGCCTGTGCCGTCACCGCCCCACAGATATATTTCGATGAGGAAGGACTTCCCGGCGAGCTGGCTGCCCGTGGGCACCGCCGTGGCGCCGCCCAGGAAGCTCGTCCACCCCATGTTCATCGAGAACCAGGAGCCCACGGCAGGCAGCTGGAAGGTGTCCGTCACCGCCGTGCGCATCGTGCTGCCCTCCAGCCAGGAGAGCATCACCTTGCCCTGGACCGGTGCTGTGGTGCCCACACGGTAGAGGTCAAAGAGGATGTTTCCGATGTTCCCGTTTGCTGTCGGGTCCATGTCAAAGCGGATCCACAGACTGTCCGGACGCTGCACCAGAGTGGTGGGCGCAGAGTCATAAGTCGTGTCATACGAGGCATCCCAGCTGCGCATCTGGCGGGAGAGCGCCCCGCTGCGGATCGGACCGTTGTTCGTCGGCTCGCTGATGTCAGTGAGGCCGTTCATGTCGTCCTCGATCTGGATTTTGGCGGCGTTCACCACGGCGGCGCTCTTCAGGCTCGGCACCGCAGGCAGGCCGCCGGTGGAGGTGTTCAGCGTATACTCCAGCAGGTTCGTCACGGAGGCAGGCACCGCACGCAGCGCAAAGTCCACAGTGTTGTCCACATCCGCTCCACCCGTGGTGTTGCCAGGCTCGTTGCCCACCGCCAGCGCGATGATCGGGCTCACGATCGCAGCCCCCACACCGCCGCTCTGGACCGCGTTGTTGTCATTGTTCACCCCGTTGTCCAGTGCCACCTGCGGACCTGAAGAAAGCGGATAGGCCGCAGGCGGCGTGGCTATGCTCACATAGTAGCTGCCAGGCGCCAGGCCGCTGAAGCTGTACGCTCCGCTGCCGTCTGTGGTGGTTGTTCCTTGAGAGACATCATCCCCATTGCCGATGACCGCGTCCGTGGTGGAGTAAAGCTGCAGTGACACTCCGCTGATCCCCTGCTCCCCGGCGTCAAAGACACCGTTCTGATTCAGGTCATTCCACACGAGATTGCCCAGCCCCAGCCCGTTGATGACAATCACATAGTTGCGCGAGCCTGTGCAGGTGGCCTTGTCCTGGCTGCTCACTGTAAAGCTGTAGCTGCCTGCAGCCGTGGGTGTGCCGCTGATGGCCCCGCTGCTGGTGTTGAGACTGAGCCCGGGCGGCAGGCTGCCGGCGCTCAGAGAGTAGGTGTAGGGACTGATGCCCCCGCTGGCGGTGATCGCCTGGCTGTAAACCAAGCCACGGTATCCAGAATTCAGGCTCGTGGGTGTGAGCGCCAGTGTCGGACATGAAATCGTCATCGAAAGAGTCGTCGTACCAGAACAGCCGTAGGTGTCGCGCGCGGTGACGCCAAAGCTGTAAGTGCCGGGAGCTGTCGGTGTTCCGCTGATGATCCCCGTGGGGCTCAGCGCCAGCCCTGCGGGCAGTGTGCTGCCATTGGGCACGCTCCAGGTGTATGGAGCCGTCCCCCCCGAGGCGGTCAGTGTGGTGGAGTAGCTGCTGGCCACGGTGGCGTTCGGCAGCGTGGCGGGGGTGATCGTGACTGCGGGGCACTGCAGCGTCAGTGTGCAGGCCAGCGTGCCCGGGCAGCTGTCCTGATCCATCGCCTGCACGGTAAAATTGAAAGTCCCAGCCGTGTCCGTGGGCGTGCCGCTCAGCAGACCCGCAGAACTCAGTGACATGCCGGTGGGCAGAGAGCCCGATTTCACCGTCCACGTCTTCGTTCCCACCCCGCCAGTGGCGCTGAACTGCTGCGAGTAGGCCGTGCCCACCGTGGCAGTGCTCAGGGAAGATGGCGTGATGGTGATGGATGCGCAGCCCACAGCCAGCGTCAGCGCCTGCTGCTGCACGCAGCTGTTGAGGTCGCTCACTTGCGCCGTGAAGTTGAAGGAGCCCACCGCATTGGTCGTGCCGCTGATGAGACCCGCAGAAGAGAGCGTGATGCCGGAGGGCAGCGCGCCTGAAGCCAGCGACCACGTATAAGGAGAGCTCCCCCCGCTCACCGTGAGCTGCTGGCTGTATGCCACCGTGACCGTCCCCTGTGGCAGTGTCGTTGGAGCAATGCTGATGGTCGGGCAGCTGAAGACAATGCTGCAGGCACGTGTGCCTGTGCAATTTTGGGAATCCGTGGCGATAACGCTGAAGGTGTAGGTGCCCGGTGCCACGGTCGGTGTGCCACTGATGACCCCGGCGCTGCTCAGAGTCAGCCCCGTGGGCAATGTGCTGCCGCCAGCCAGAGCCCAGGTGTAGGTGGAATTTCCTCCGCTGGCGGTCATCGTCTGGCTGTAGCTTTGATATTGGCGGCCAGCCGCCAGTGTGGCAGGCGTGATGGTGATCGCCGGGCAGTTCACATGCAGTGTGTAGCTGCCGGTGCCGGAGCAGGAGGCGCTGTCCGTGGCTTTCACGGTGAAGGTGTAGTCTCCAGGCACCGCTGTGGGTGTGCCGCTCAGCAGTCCCGCGCTGCTCAGGCTCATGCCTGTGGGCAGCGCACCGCTCAGTATGCTGAAGGTGTAGGGAGCGCTGCCTCCTGCCCCCCCCATCAGCACGGAGCTGTAGGCTGCAAACTGCTGCGCATTGGCAAGCGTGGAAGGAGTCAGCGTGATCGTGGGGCAGAGCACTTTGATGCTCAGCGCCTGCGTGCTCACGCAGTTGTTCTTGTCACGGGCGCGCACGGTGAAGTTATAGGTGCCCGGAGCCGAGCCCGGTGTGCCGCTCAGCACACCCGCGCTGCTCAGGCTCATGCCCGTGGGCAGCGCGCCCGTGGTGATGTCCCAGGTATAAGGAGAAGTGCCACCGCTCGCACTCATGTTTACCGTCGTGTAGGCGGCATACTGTGGCGCGTCGGCCAGCGTCTTGGGTGTGATGTTCAGCGCAGGGCAGTTCACCGTCAGCGAGTAGCTGCGCACACCCACGCCGCTGTAGGAGTCCGTGGCACGCACGGTAAAGGGATACGTGGCAGGCACTCCCGTGGGCGTGCCGCTGAGCACTCCGGTGCTGCTGTCCAGCGCCAGCCCTGCAGGCATGCCATTGTTGCCGGTGATGGAGGCCGCGTAGCGTGCCTGCGCCTCGGCGGAGGTGATCGCACGATTGTAGATCACCACTTCATCCATGGCACCATTCCAGCAGGTGGTCGCTGTGGCGCTGCCGCCCAGCAGCACCGGCTGCGTTGACTGGCTGATCGCAGTGGAGAAGGCCTTCGTGGCCGCCTGCACGCCGTTCACGTAGATCACCAGATTCGCGCCGTCGTAGCTGGCCACCACGTGGTTCCATGCATTCACCGTCAGCGTCGCATCCACAAAATCAGACGTCGATGCCACGGTGGCAGGTGCATTGATGAAGAAGCGCACCGTGCTCGTGCCGCTGCGCTGGATCAGGCCGTAGCCGCTGGCGGGCGCGGTGTTGCTGGAACTCTTCTCGATGATGATCTGGTCCGCCGCCGGAGTGGCGCTGCCCGGCCGCACCCAGGCCTCCAGGGTGATCTGAGTCGGGCGCAGCACGGACTGATCCGCCACCTGCGCGTAGTCATTCACGCCATCGAAGCTGAAGGCCTTGCCCACCTGCCCTGTGGTGAAGGCCACTCCGTTCATCAGCGCGGCGCTGTTGCCAGCGATGAGTTCCGCACCACCAGATTCACCAGGCCACCAGGCGGCAGCCCCGCTGAGTGCTGCAGGCCCGACGCTCCAGACATAGGGCGAGGTGCCGCCGGAAGCCGCCAGATTCTGACTGTATGCAGTGTACTGAGTGGCGGCCGGCAGCGTGCTCGGGCTCACCGTCACGACGGCATTGGCCAGCGTCAGCGTGTAGCTCTGTGTGGCGGAGCATCCCTGGCTGTCGGTGCTGCTCACGGTGAAGCTGTAACTGCCTGGCGCGGCGGAGGCACCGGGCGTGCCGCTGATGATGCCGCCGCTGCTCATCGTCATGCCGCTCGGCAGTGCACCACTGCTGAGGGCATACACGTAGCCGCCGGAACCACCCGTGGAGGTAAGCGTCAGCGGATTGTAAGCCACATACTGCGTGGCCACGGCCACCGTGCCGGGGCTGATGGTGATGACCGGGCAGGCGCGGAATCCAAAGTCGATCGTGTTCTCCGCGTTCGTGTTGCCACTGCTGCCGGGCTCGCCGCCAGCCGTCAGTGTGATCACTGGGCTGATCACGGCAGAGTTGATGCCGCCGCTCTGGATGCCATTGCTGTCATTGTCCCTGCCATCATCCGAGGTGTCCGCAGCGCTGGAGGCCAGCGGATAGGCTGTGGGCGGCGTGGGCACACGCACACGATACGTGGAGGGCTGGTAGATGGTGAATCCGTAAACACCCGCGCTGTTCGTCGTCGTGCTGGTGATCACGGTGTTGGCCACGCCATCGAGCAGCTGCACCGTCACACCGGAGCCCACGCCCGTTTCCGTGGCGCTGCTGAAGACGCCGTCGTTGTTCGCATCCACAAAGAGCTGATTGCCCAGCTGGATGCCGGAGAAGAGGCCGAAATCGATCGTCAGATTGGTGTCCGGGTTGGTGTCGCCGTCATTCACCGGCTCCGTGCCGCTGGCCAGGGTGATGACCGGGCTGTAGAGGTAGGTGCCGGGGCCACCAGGCTGGCTGCCTTTGTTTTCATTGTTGATGCCATCGTCGGTGGTGATCACGTTGCCGCCGGTCGCAGGCACACTGGAAGGCGGAGTCACTCTCACCACATACTTGCCTGCGGCCAGACCGTTGAAGTTGTAGGCACCGGCGGAATTTGTGGTGGTGGTGGCCACCCACAGGTCGTCCGAATCCCCGGCGACGTTGTTCGTGGTGGTGTAGAGATCCATCGTCACTCCGCTGATGCCCACCTCCGTGGTGGTTCCCACATCACGCAGGCCGTTTTTGTTGGCGTCATTCCACACCAGATTGCCGATGGATAGAGTGGCGGTGGTGTTCACCTGGCAGAGATAAACAAGATCCGCCACCACCGCATTGGTGCTGCTGCCACCGGAGAGAGCGATGCTCAGGGTGTCGATCTGCGAAGCTGTGGCTCCGTTGGCCACACGGAAGTGGTAAGTGAACTGGCGCCACTGCGGCTGCGAGGAGTTGGCCGTGGCCTCTGTCCAGCTGTTGTAGTCCGATGAGCCGAAGGCCGGATAGGAGATCGTGCCTCCGCCGTAGCCGCAGCACTGGCTCACACCCGCTGCCGTGGCGCTCATTTCCCCCTGCGGCACCGTGTAGTACTGATACATCCCCGGCGTCGCGCCGGTGATGATCTGCACGATCTGTGCATTCGCGCCCAGATTCCACAGGATGGACGCCGCGCCGGAGGTGGCATTGGCCGCCCACACGCTCAGCTCGTACTCTTTGCCCGCCTGCAGCACGCTGCTCCAGCTTCCGCCACCCGAGGCCTGCAGTGTCACCGAAGAGTTCGTCCCTTGCAGCAGCACCATGCGCTTGCCATGGCGGCTCTTCAGGCTCTCCACCCATGAGAACATGGATCCCGTCGTGCTCACGTTCACCTGCGCACGTTGGATCGGCTCGCCAGAGCTGCTGGAGCCGTTCGTACCGCCCACCCACTGGTAGGCATTGACGCCAGTGCCCAGATTGGTGCCCGTGCCATCATAGCCCAGAACCTTGACACCGGCGCCTGTCACGTTTGGAAGGCCCTGGAATTCAAAGCTCGGGTTGTCGATCAGGTTCGTGATCTGGCACGGATTCGCATTCGCAAATCCGACATCAATCGTGCTGTTGATGTCCGTGTCATCACCGTCCACCGCTACTCCTGGCTCCAGGTTGGGGGAGAGTGAGATCAGCGGTGTCACCACCGGATTCCCGGACGCGGACTGAATGCCGTTGTTGTCATTGTTGACGTTGTTGTCCAGGTTCACCTGGCTCGTGCTCACCTGCGGGTAATAGGTCGGCGGCGTGGGAATGCGCACGTAGTACACACCCGGTGCCAGACCACTGAAGAGATACAGGCCGTTGGAGTCCGTGGTGGTGCTGGCGCTCATCACATCATCACCGCCGCCGCTTTCCATCGTGCCATTCACACCGGCGGTCCAAAGCTGAACCGGCAGGCCCGGCACACCGCTCTCTGAGGTGGTGTAGAGGCCGTCGTTGTTCATGTCCACCCACACCAGATTGCCCATCCCCATGCCCTTCACATTGAAGGTCACCGTGCCGGAGCTGCTCTGGCAGTTGTAGGCATCCGTGGCGCGCACCGTCACCGTGTAGCTGCCCAGAGTGGTGGGGGTGCCGCTCACAGTGCCATCAGTGCCCAGCACCAGCCCGGGAGGCATGCTGCCGCTGACCAGCGTGTAGGAATACGGCGCCGTGCCGCCAGTGGCAGCCAGGCTCGTGGAGTAGCTCGTCTTCAGGTAGGCGTTTGGCGGGGTGCTGCCGCCCATCGTGATCGTGGGGCACACCGGATTCACCGTGTAGGAGCGCGAACCTGCACAGCCGTTCGCATCTGTGCCCGTGATGGTAAACGTGGCTGGCGTGCTGCCCGTGGCCGTGCCGCTGAGGACTCCCGTGCTGCTGTTGATGCTCAGCCAGGCGGGCAGGCTGCTCGCGCTCCAGGTGATCGGTGTGGCGCTCGTGCCGGAGACGCTCATCGTCTGCGAGTAGAGGAAGCCGATGGTCGGTGCAGTCAGCGTGCTCGGATTCACCGTAATGACCGGGCACACGCGCAGCGGCGTGGTGACTGTGGCGCTGCAGCCCAGGCTGTCCGTGGCCGTCACCACGATGTTGTTTGCTCCGGCGCTGGTGGGTGTGCCGCTGAGCACACCGCTGCTGGAAAGGCTCAGTCCGGCAGGAACTGTGGCAGCCTGCACCGTCCAGGTGTAGGGCGCTGTGCCGCCACTGGCAGTCAGGGTTTGATTGTAGGAGCTGCCCACGACCACGGCTGGCAGCGTCGAAGGCGTGATCGTGATCGCCGGGCAGTTGCGCAGGCCGATGTCGATGGTGTTCTCCACGTTCGTCGTGCCGCTGGATCCGGGCTCGCCGCCGTAGGCCAGTGTGAAGGTGGTGCTGTTCACCACGTGGCCGGCGCCACCGCTCTGGCTCACGGCGTTGTTGTCATTGTCCACGCCATTGTCGGATGAGACTCCGTTCAGCGCCATGAGCTGGGTGGCACCAGGAGTGACCATCACATAATACACACCCGACTGGAACACCGTGAAACCATAGACGCCGCTGCCATTCGTCGTCGTGGTGGTCACGACCACATCGTCTGAAGTGTAGGCCGTGTTGTCCGCACCACGCGTCACCAGTGCCACCGTCACGCCAGAGACTCCGCTGTCCGTGCCGCTCTGATACACACCGTCCGCATTCGTGTCGAGGAACACCAGGTTGCCCACGCTGATGCCTGAGAAGAGGCCGAAGTCGATGCTCAGATCCGTGTTCGGATCCGTGTCACCATCATCCACCGGTTCACTGCCGGAGGCCAGATTGATCACCGGACTGTACAGCGGCGTTCCTGGACCACCGGGCTGCGCACCGTGGTTCACATTGTTGCCACCGGCATCCACCGTCACCGGAGTACCGCCCGTCATCGGGTTCGAGGCCGGAGGCAGCACCTTCACATAGTAATAACCCGGGGTGATTCCAGCAAAGGAGTAGGCCCCGGAAGAAGTCGTGGTGATGGTGCTGCCCACCTGGGTGTCCGCAGCCGTGTCAGTTCCGCCGATGGCATTGTCCGTGCCCGTGCTGAAAAGCTGCACCTGCGCACCCGCCAGCCCGCTTTCGGACGCGTCTTTCACGCCGTTGTTGTTCACGTCGTTCCACACCAGATCCCCGATGGTGAGGGAGCTGATCGTCACGCTGTAACTCGCGCTCTTCTGGCAGTTCAGCGCATCCGTGGCAGTCAGTGTAAAGCTGGCGGTTTGCACCGTGGTGGGTGTCCCGGTGATGGCTCCGGTGCTGCTGTTCAGGCTCAGTCCCGCAGGCAGGCTGCCGCTGCTCACTGCCCAGGTGTAGGGTGCGGTGCCATTCGTGGCGCTCATCGTCTGGCTGTAGGCCACGGCGACATTGCCACCGGAGAGGCTTGCAGGCGCGATGGCAATGGCCGGGCACGCCGGTGTCAGTGTATAAGTGCGAATACCACTGCATCCATAAGCATCCGTTCCGCGAATGCCAAAGGTGGTCGAGGCCAGTCCGGTCGGCGTACCGCTGATGGTGCCGCTGGCGGTGTTCAGTGTCAGGCCTGCGGGCAGGCTGCCACTGCTCAGCATGAAGGTGTAGGGACCCGTGCCTCCAGCGGCGCTCAGCACCTGGCTGTAGGGCGTGTTCATCACCGGCGTGGGCAGCGATTCTGGAGTCACCGTGATCGTGGGGCACACCGGCGTCAGGGTGTAGCTGGCAGTGCCCGAGCAGAGATTCGAATCCGTAGCGGTGATGGTAAAGGTGACCGTCGTCGTGTTGGTGGGCATGCCGGAGAGCACACCGCTGCTCGTGTTCAGCGTCAGCCAGGAGGGCAGCCCTTTGGCGCTGTACGTCACCGGCGTGGCCGTGGTTCCGCCCGCTGAAAGGGTCTGCGTGTAAGCCGTGCCCACCACAGGAGCCGTCAGCGTGGCAGGATTCAGCGTGATCACCGGGCAGATCTTGATCTGCATTTGCAGGTCTCTCACACAAGCCTTTGAGTCGATGGCACGCACGGTCACGCTCGTGCCGCTGACACCGTTCGTCGGCGCAGTGGGCGTTCCTCCGATGTTGCCGCTGCTGTCCAGGCTCATTCCTGCAGGCCAGGTCCCGGCAGAAGTCGTCCACGTATAGGGTGGCGAGGGGCTGCCGGAGGCACTCAGCAGCTGCGTGTAGGCCGTGCCCACCATGCCGTTTGCCAGCGCGGCAGGTGAAATGGCAATGGCGGGGCAGATTCGGAAACCAAAGTCGATCGTGTTTTCATAGCTCGTGCTGCCAGATGAGCCCGGCTCCGTTCCCACAGCCAGTGTGATCAGCGGGCTGGTGGATGCAGTGCCCGGACCACCGTTCTGAATGCCGTTGCTGTCATTGTCCACTCCGTTGTCTGCTGTGACTGCCAGGGTGGCCGAGGTGTAGGATGCCGGCGGAGTCGGCACGCTCACATAATACGTTCCCGGTGCACATCCGCCAAAGAAGTAGCCGCCGCCAGCGTCTGTGCTGGTGCTCAGCAGCAGATTGCCACTGCTGTCCAGCAGCTGCACCGTGATGCCGGAGATGCCGGTTTCTCCAGAGGCAGGCTCATACAATCCGTTGCCGTTTGTATCTGCAAACACCAGATCGCCCACATTCACACCATCACCCAGCGCAAAGTCCACCGTGAAATCCGTGTTCGCATTGCCATCGCCATCGTTCACCGGTTCGGTTCCCGGCACCAGCGTGATCAGCGGGCTGTAGATCGGCGTGCCGGGGCCGCCGGGCTGCATGCCGTTGTTGTCATTGTCCACACCGTTGTCCACCGTCACCACTGTGCCGGAGGTGGCCGGCAGAGATGCCGGAGGAATGACCTGCACGTAGTAAGTTCCCGAGGGGACGTTGCTAAACACATACACACCGCTGCTGGTCGTGGTGATGGGTGCGGAGATTTCATAGTCCGCGTTGGCTCCGGTGCCGCCACGCACGCCGTCCGCACCGGGATGGAAGAGATGCACCACGGCCCCCACGGCTCCGGGTTCTCCGTCATCCTTGATGCCGTTGCGGTTGGTGTCCTGCCAGACGCTGTTGCCCAGGCAGAGGCGGGAGTCCGCCACAGCCACACGCTGGAACACCATGGAATCCTCCTGCCCGTAGGGATTGTCTCCAAACACGCCCATCGTCGTGCCATCGGATGAGATGCCGTTGCCGCCGTTGTAGATGTTCCAGTAGGAGTACGAGCCATCCTTCGCCACCTGGCCGTCAGACACCAGCAGGTCGGAAATGCGCGTGTAGAGATCCGCCGGCGTGTCCCACATCACTGCAAAACTGCCGGAGGACCCGCTGCTGTACATCGTGCCGAGCACCCGTCCCGTGTCGCTGATGGCCCCCACGATGCCGCCCAGATTATCCTGCGGCAGGATGCGCGGCAGATTGGTGCGTGTGCTGGTCTGCGTGTCATACACAAACGGCACCGGCACGCCGGAAACACGCTGGCTGGCACCGATGTAGCGCCCGCTGGGGCTGACTCGCCCGCTGTTGAGAGAGCTGCCGGAGAAACTCACCACCGTCGTTGTATAGCCGCCTGCAGGACTGCCGCTGAGCACCTTGCCCACACCGCTGCTGTCGATCACCAGAATCTTCGTGCCGTCCGAGGAGGCATCCAGCACCTGAAGCGTGCCGGAGATGGCCGTCCATGCATTGGTGTTGATGTTCCAGTAGCCGCCCTGGGAGAGCACCGGGCCTCCGGGGCCGTCAGGGTCCACGGTGCCAAACGCGTACGCGCTGTCATTCGTCAGCGCGCAGGGCATGGCGCTCATGCTGGAGCTGCTGTCATACGGCGTCTTCAGACGGGTCGTGGTACCGTTGGTGTAATACCATGGCGCGATGTTCAGGCTGGCGCCGCTGCTCCACTTGTCATACCCGACCGCATTGCCGCTGTCGTTCACATCCTGCCCCATCGCATAGTTGTGGTTGGAGGCCAGCAGTGGCACGGCCGAGTTGGTCCAGCTCAGCGTGTTCATCACAAATCCGGTGGAGCTCAGCCCCACGCGGATGCCCGTGATCCAGCGCCCGTTCGGGGACATGTTATACAAGCAGTTGCCAGTACCGCTGTTTTCACCGCCCAGCACATTCAGCCCGAGGCGGGTGACCTCGTACGCACCGCCCACGCTCTGGTTCAGCTCCGTCGGGCAGTCAGGCACCGTGCTTCCGGAGATGGTGATGCTGCGCGTGATCGTGGTCTGGCAGGTGCTGGAATCCGTCACTCTCAGGCCCAGAGCATAAGTTCCAGAGACCGTGGGCGTACCGCTGATCACCCCTGTCGAGGTGTTCAGGTTCAGTCCGGCAGGCAGCGCACCACTGGTGATGGCGTAAGTGTAGGGTGCAGTGCCACCCGCAGTGGTGAAGGTCTGCGAGTAAGCCGTGCCCACCATGCCCACGGGCATCGTTCCGGGGCTCACGCTGATCACAGGGCATTGTGGAGACAGTGTGTAGCTCTGCGTTCCTGCGCAGCCATTCGCATCCGTGGCGCTGATGACAAAGGTGCGTGCTGTGGGGCTCGTCGGCGTACCGCTCAGGACTCCGGTGCCGGCGTTAAAGCTCAGCCCTGCAGGCAGAGTGCCGCTGCTCAGCGCCAGCACATAAGGAGAAGTTCCGCCGCTGGCGCTGATCGTCTGAGAATACGCTGTGCCCACCGTGATCGTGCTGGAGATGGCCGAGAGGCTCACCACCGGGCAGATCTTCACGCTCACCACCTGATCCTTGATGCAGCCGTTGGCATCCGTGGAGCGCACGGTGAAGCTCGTGCTCGTGGCATAGGCCGTGTTGGGCGTTCCGCTCAGCACACCGGCACTGCTCAGCGAGAGGCCCGCAGGCGCGGTCCCGCTGCTGATGCTGTAGGTGTAGGGAGCCGTGCCGCCGCTGGAGGCCATCGTCTGCGTGTAAAATGTGCCCACCGTGCCTGCAGCCAGCGTGGCAGGAGTGACGCTGATGGCCTGGCAGACCTGCACCGTCAGCGCAGCTGAGGCCTGGCAGCCATTGGCATCGGTCGTGCGCACCGTCACACTCGCTCCTGTGGCATTCACCACTGTAGGTGTACCTGAGATCACGCCAGTGCTGGTGTTTAGGCTGAGGCCCGTGGGCAGCGTGCCACCAGTAACTGCCCAGGTGTAAGAGGCCGTGCCGCCGCTGGCAGTCAGCGTCTGCGAGTAGGCCGTACCCACCACCGCCTGCGTCAGCGTGGTCGGCGCGATGCTGAGGACCGGGCAGACAGGAGCCAGGGTATAAGCCAGAGTTTTGGCGCAGCCATTGGCATCCGTGGCCTTGACCGTGAATGTGGCGGAGGTCGTGCTCGTCGGCGTCCCACTGATGACACCTGCGCTGCTCAGTGTGGCCCAGGTTGGCAGGGTGCCGCTGGCCAGCGTGTAGGTATAGGGGGAGGTGCCGCCGCTGGCGCTCACACTCTGTGAGTAGGCCGTGCCCACCACTGGCGCCGTCAGCGTGGAGGGCGCCATGCTCAGCACCGGGCACACCTGCAGCGTCACCGTCTGCGTTCCCTGGCAGCTGTTGGCATCATTCACACGCACCGTGATGGAGCTTGCGGGGCTGGCTGCCGCCGTCGGCGTGCCGCTGATCACGCCCGTGCTCGCATTCAGCGAGAGCCCTGTGGGAAGAGTGCCGCTGGTGATCGTCCAGGAGCTGTAAGGTGTTGTACCGCCGCTGGCTGCCAGCGTCTGCGAGTAAGCCGTGCCCACCGTGCCCTGCGCCAGCGTGGTGGGGCTGATCGTGATCGTGGAGCATGAGGGCGTGATCGTGTAGGAGCGCGTGCCCGTGCAGCCGTTGGCATCCGTGGCTTTGACCGTGAAAGTGGCCGAGGTGGTCGTGGTGGGTGTGCCGCTCAGCACACCCGCACTGCTCAGCGTGGCCCAGGTCGGCAGCGTGCCGCTGGCCAGCGTGTAAGTGTAGGAGGCCGCACCACCGCTGGCTGTAATGGTCTGTGAGTATGCCGTTCCCACCACTGGCGTGCTCAGCGTGGTGGGAGACAGCGAGACCGTGGGGCACACTTGCAGCGTGAAGGTCTTGGTGCCAGAGCAGCTGCTGGTGCTGTCCTTGGCGGAGAGGGTGATGCTCGTTCCGGCCCCATTGCCAGTGGTCGGCGTGCCGCTGAGCACCCCTGCACTGCTAAGACTGAGACCTGCAGGCAGCGTGCCGCTGCTGACAGTCCAGGTGTAGGTGCCGGAGCCTCCTGTGGCTGCCACAGACTGTGAATAGGTCGTGCCCACCGCACCTGCTGGCAGAGATGCGGTGGAAATGGTGATGGCAGGGCAGCCAACGGCAAAAGTCATGGCCTGCGTGCCTTGGCAGCCGTTGGCATCCGTCGCGCGGATGGTCACGTTGCTGCTTGACTGCACGGTAGGAGTCCCGCTGACGACACCCGTGCTCGTGTTCAACGAGAGCCCGGTGGGCAGCGTGCCGCTGATCACCGCATAGGCATAAGAGGCGCTGCCTCCCGAGGCGCTGAGCGTCTGCGAGTAGGCCGCACCCAGAGTCCCCGTGGCCGGCGTGGTGGGAGAGATGGAGATCACCGGGCAGACTTGCAGCGCGATGGCCTGCGTGCCCTGGCAGCCGTTGGCATCACTCACGCGCACCGTGATGGTGGTGGCTGGACTGGCGGAAGCCGTCGGCGTGCCGCTGATCACACCCGTGCTGGAGTTCAGCGTCAGCCCTGCAGGCAGCGCACCCCCCGTGATGGTCCATGTACCATAGGGCGCGATGCCGCCGCTGGCGCTCAGCGTCTGCGAATAAGCCGCCCCCACCGCTCCAGCGGTCAGCGCCGTGGGCGTGATGCTGATGGTGGGGCAGGTCGGAGTCACCGTATAGGCCAGCGTGGAGGAGCATCCATTCGCATCCGTAAAGCGCAGCGTGAAGATCGAGGTGGAGCTGCTGTTGGGCGTGCCGCTGATCACACCCGCAGAAGTCAGCGAAGCCCACGACGGCAGCGTGCCGCTGGCCAGCGTGCAGGTATAAGGAGATGCGCCGCCACCCGGCGTGATGGTCTGCGAATAGGCCGTGCCCACCACTGGAGTGGGCAGCGTGCTGGGAGAGAAGGAAATGGCCGGGCAGATTTGCAGCGTGATCGCTCGCGATCCCTGGCAGCCGTTGGCATCATTCACACGCACCGTGATGGAGGTGGCCGGGCTGGCCGAGGCCGTGGGCGTGCCGCTGATCACCCCCGTGCTCGCATTCAGCGAAAGCCCCGTCGGCAAAGTACCGCTGGTGATCGTCCATGAACTGTAGGGCGAGATGCCCCCCGTGGCGCTCAGTGTCTGCGAATATGAGCTGCCCACCGTCCCCGTGGCCAGGGCGCTCTGGCCAATGGTCACCGTGGGGCACGCTGGTGTGATGGTATAAGATTGAGTGCTGCTGCATCCATTGGAGTCTGCAGCCCTGACCGTGAATGTGGCCGCAGTTGTGGTTGCCGGTGTGCCGCTCAGCACTCCGGCGCTGCTCAGCGTAGCCCAGCTGGGCAGCGAGCCGCTGGTCACAGTGTAAGTGTAGGTTCCAGAGCCCCCGGAGGCTGTGATGCTCTGAGAGTAGGCCGTGCCCACCGTGGGCGTGGGCAGGATGGCCGGCGATATGGAGACCACCGGGCAGATCTGGAACGTCACCACCTGTGAGCCCTGACAGCCGTAGGTGTCATTCACCCGAACCGTGACCGAAGTCGAAGGACTGGCCGAGGCTGTCGGCGTGCCGCTGATCACGCCCGTGCTTGCGTTCAGCGTCAGCCCGGCTGGCAGCGTGCCACTCGTCACCGTCCACGTGCCATAGGGGGCAGTACCACCACTGGCGCTCAGCGTCTGAGAGTAAGCCGTACCCACCGTGCCCGCCACCAGCGTGCCCGGAGTGATGCTGATCGTGGGGCACACCGGCGTCATGGTGTAGCTCTGTGTGTCCGTGCAGCCGGCGGAGTCCGTCGCACGGGCCACAAAGCTCACCGACGCCGCACTGGTGGCGATGCCGCTGATCGTACCATTGCTCGTGCTCAGGGAGAGCCCCGTCGGCAGCGTGCCACTGGTCAGCGCCCATGAGTACGGGGTGAGACCACCCGTGGCGTTCAGCGTCTGGGTAAAGGAACTGCCCACCGTCGGCGTGCTAAGGGTCGTCGGCCCCACCGTCACCGTCGGACAGGTGGGCGTGATGCTGCAGGCCAGCGTTCCAGTGCACCCCTTGGCATCAGTGGCGCGAAGCGTAAAGCTCGTGGCGCTGGAGCTTGTCACAGTACCAGAAAGCACCCCCGTGGAGGTGTTCAGCGTCAGCCCAGCGGGCAGCGTTCCCGTGGCCACTGCATAGGTGTAGGGAGAGTTTCCGCCACTGGCGCTCACCGTCTGCGAATAAGCCGTGCCCACCGTCGGGGTGGGCAGGGTGCTCGGAGAAAGCGTCACCGTGCTGCAGGTGATCGGGATCAGGTAGTCTTCCACCTCGCCTGGACCGCTGGCCCCCGTAGGTCCCGGATTGCTCACCGCTGTGATGCGGAAGCGCGCCCCCACGCTGCCCACTGCCGCAGTCGCAGGCACATTAAACGTGTAAGTCTGATTGACCCCGCTCGTGCCGGTCGGGATCGTCACGTTGCTGATGATCTGGTCATTGGCATCCGTCAGCGAACCGTTGTTATTGAAATCGATCCACCCGTTCAGGAAAGCAGGCGCTCCGCTGGTGTTTGTCACCTTCACTGTCACCGTCATGCCGGTGGCTCCCTGCACCACGCTGCCCGGCAGCGTCACGCCGTCTTCGTCATCCAGCCAGGCCAGATCGTCTGCTGTGGCGGCGGTGTTGAAAGCAGCTGGGATGTCATAATCGACCTGCGTTCCCATCAGCAGGGAGGTGTACATCGTGTCGCGTGCCACGGGGAAGACCGAGTAGTCTCCAAAGTCATCCAGCACCTGCGTGTACTCATAGCGCATGGCACCGCCGGAGATCTGGTTGGCCGCGCTGCTCGCATTCACCGTCGTCGCCACTGCCGTGGTCTTGTTCAGCGTGTAGAGTGCTGTGCCCGCCTGCGCATACAGTGTGCCGTAACCGTCTGTGGAAAGACCAAAGACATTGCTGATGCCCGTCCCGCCCGAGTTTTTGATCTGTCCCACGAGCTGCGTGGCTGTCCCTCCTTCAGGCACTTTGTACAAGTAGAAGGTGTTGAAGCTGCTGCCTGCCACAGTGTAATAAAGTTCGTTCCCGATCCAGGCCAGGTCTCCCGCGCTGTTCAGCGCCTCTCCGTTCGGCACGGTCGCAGGCGAGCTGAACACCTTGGTCACAGCGGTGGAGGAACTGGCGCTCAGTGCGGAGAGATTGAAGGTGTAGATGTCACCATCGTTCACACTGCTGATGTAGGGCGTTCCTCCAGAGTCAAATACCAGACCGTTGAAGCTGTTGCTGCTGAAGCTGCCGACTTTTGTCACCGCTCCCGTCGTGGCGTTGATCGTGTAGATGGTGTTGAAGTCGATGCCATACAGCGTGCCCGAGGGGGACCACGCCAGATCCGTCAGATAATGCGAGCTGGAGTCCTTCGTCTGCCCCACCGTCGTCTTCGTTCCTGTGGAGACATCATAGGTCTCCAGATAGCCGGTGCTGCCGCCGCCAGAGGTCATGTACAGCAGGCTGGAGTAGCTGGTGCCTGAGGCCACCGTCATCAGATACGCTTGAGAACCCGTGCAGCCGTTGGAGTCAGTCAGCTGAATCGTGAAGCTGTAGGTCCCCTTCGCCGTGGTCGTTCCGCTCAGCACCCCCGCACTGCTCAGGGAGAGTCCGGGCGGCAGAGTACCGGACGTCACCGCCCACGTATAGGGTGCCGCAGCCGTGCCCGAGGTGGCCGAGGCCACCAGAGTCACATTCACACTCGCAGACAGATCCCACGAGCCCATGGCAAAGGGGGAGATCACATACGCCGTGCAAGCAGGCGCCAGTGTGTAGCTGCGTGTCCCGCTGCACCCATTGGCATCCGCCGCCTGCACCGTGAAAGTCTGGCTGGTGCTGGAGCTCGGTGTACCGCTGAGCACACCCGCCGAGCTCAGGGACAGCCCCGAAGGCAGCGTACCTGTGCTGACCGTGTAGGAGTAAGGCGATGTCCCACCGCTGGAGGTCAGTGTCTGCGAATACTCTGAAGCCACCGAGGCGGCATTCAGGCTGGTGGGCGACACTGTGATAGTCGGGCAGATCCGCACCAGATGGTCTTCCACTTCACCGTTGCCCTTTGCTCCTGTGGGCCCCGGGCTGCTGGTGGAGGTCAGGCGCACGCGCACACCCACCTGGCCGCTCGCTGCTGTTGATGGCACGGTGAAGGTGATCGTCTTGTTGGAGTTGGATGTTCCTGTGGCGATTATCGTGTTCGTCGCCACCTGCTCTCCGGAATCAGTCAGCGCCCCGTTGTCATTGAAGTCGATCCAGGCATTGAGATACACTGTGGCGCCACTCGTGTTGCTCACATTCACTGTCATGCTGCCGGAAGTACCGGTCACCAGGCTCGCGGGCAGCGTCACGCCGTCTTCGTCATCTGAGCCAGTAATGTCATCTCCAGTGGCCGTGTCATTGGAGGTGATTGCAGACTCACTGTCCGTTGTGGCACCGATTTTGATCGTGCTCACCGTGGTGCTGCTCGCGCTGGCAAAGCCTGAATAATCGCTGAAATCCGTCGCTGCCAGCGCTGCGGTGGCGCTCGTCACGAGCAGTGCTGCAAACAGGCATGCACGTCGCCACCAATGGGCACGTATGCCCTGCCCCCCGGCAGACTTGCGGGGGAGCACCGCTGTAGCATCCTCAGTCGCTTGATAAGCAGGAAGCTGGCAGCTTTGGTCCGGAGTAAAACCCATGTAATTTTTGTGAATAATTTCATCTTAACAGCACAAGCTATAATTTCAATAAAAAGCTCAGATTTGCTTAACTTTTCCTAAATACTCGGCATTTCACCCCAGCCTTCCTCCAAAAATGACTCACTCCCGCCCTCGACACCCCGCTGATTTTCCGTATCATCCGCGCCCCCTGAAAAGTGGTCTTTCTATGAGCAAAAAAATCGTCCTCGCATACTCCGGCGGCCTCGACACCTCCGTCCTCCTCTCCTGGATCAAGGAAACCTACAACGCTGAAGTCATCGCCTTCTGCGCCAATGTCGGCCAGGATGACGAGCTTAAAGGCCTGAACGCCAAAGCCAAAAAAACTGGCGCCTCCAAGATCTACATCGACGATCTGCAGGAGGAGTTTGCCACCGATTTCATCTACCCGATGATCCAGGCCGGAGCCATCTACGAAGGCCAGTATTTCCTCGGCACCAGCATCGCCCGCCCCCTCATCGCCAAGCGCATGGTCGAGATCGCCAAGGCAGAAAAAGCCGGCTTCATCGCCCATGGCGCCACAGGCAAGGGTAACGACCAGGTCCGTTTTGAGCTCACCGCCGCAGCTCTGGCTCCCGAAATCGAAACCATCGCCCCCTGGCGCGACGAGCGCTTCCGCACCCAGTTCCCCGGTCGTGCCGAGATGATCGCCTACTGCGAGGAGAAAAAGATCCCCGTGCAGGCCAGCGCCAAAAAACCCTTCTCCATGGACCGCAACCTCCTGCACATCAGCTACGAGGCCGGCATCCTTGAAGACCCTTGGTTTGACGCCAGCGATCCCAAATACAAAGGCTACTTCAACACCCTCTCCGTCTTCCCTGAAGACGCCCCGGACAAGGCCGAAACCATCATCCTCGAATTCGAAAAGGGGAACTGCATCGCCGTCAATGGCAAGCTCCTCTCCCCGCTGGGAGTTATGAAGCTCCTCAACAAACTCGGTGGCAAGCACGGCGTAGGCCGGGTGGACATGGTGGAAAACCGCTTTGTCGGCATGAAGAGCCGCGGCGTCTATGAAACCCCCGGCGGCAGCATCCTGCACTTCGCCCACCGCCAGATCGAGAGCCTTACCATGGACCGCGAGGTCATGCACCTGCGCGACAGCCTCATCCCGAAATACGCCACTCTCGTTTACAATGGCTTCTGGTACGCCCCCGAGCGCCTCGCCCTCCAGGCCCTCGTGACCGAAAGCCAGCAGAAGGTCAGCGGCACCGTGCGCCTCAAGCTCTACAAGGGCAACATCATCCCTGCTGGACGCAAGAGCATCTACAGCCTCTACAATCCGCAGATCGCCACCATGGAAGCCGACCCCACCAAGGCCTACAACCAGGACGACGCCACCGGCTTCATCCGCCTCAATGGCCTCCGCCTCCGCACCGGCGCCCTCCGGGACCGCAAGAAGTAAGCTGCACTTCCTCGGGGGCCTTCGGGCCCCCGTCAAACGCCTTCTCCTCCTGCGCTATCCAGCAGGCTGTTGGACAGCGCTTTTGCATTCAGGCGGCTCACTCCTTCATTGTGCAGATCGCCCCTCGCATGCCTTGGCTTCACCACAGCGTAAAGCCCACCTCGCCAGCACGGCGGATGCGTGCATCAAACAGCACCACCAACGTACCCATTCCATAGATCAGGTTGGCCAGCCCCACCCACAATGGCATAAAGGACCGGGGGACCAGCGCCACAGTCGGCTCCGCTGTCTGCGGAAACACCTGGCTGATGAAATACAAGCCCGCTCCAGAGCCGGCGAGGAACACCAGCGCTAGCAGCCATCGGCAGCTGTTGCGCTCGTTCATGTAACCATACATGACCACCAGACTGAGTGCATACCAGACAATCGAGCCCGCAAACCATCGAAATAATTCGTGAAATAAGAACAGCGCGATCACAACAGCACCCGCGATCATGTGAGACCACATGATCTTGCGTGTGTAGTCGATTTCTTTCTGGTGCCGGGCACCACGGTATCGCTGAACATCTAGCATGCTGATTAACCAATTCTCGAATAAGTAATATCTTTAGCGGCATCACTCCAATCTTTAGGGCCTGCCACCGTGCATTCACATTGAACCCTACTTAGCACAAATACGACCAAAAACGTTTCTTCGATTCAGCAACCGAAAGATTTTTGATCATATCACATTCAGCGGATTCACCCACCGATGCTGCATGTTCGGCTCCCAGCCGGCTATTCACGGCGCATCCTCTTCCAAATTGTCCTTGATCAGAACTCCTTCTTTGGATTCCACCGCAAATGCGGTTCTTTTGCCTTTCGTGCTGCGCCCGCACCCGATGCACAGATTGGAAGAAACCAGCATGCCCTTCACCTCGCCGACGCTCCACACTGCGGGCGTCTTCAGCCCTGAGAATGTGTTGCTGGTCAGGCTCAGCCCGTACACTCCACCTTCCACCATCACCCCGGTGCCCATGTCCACACCCATGGGGGTCTTGGCCTCAGCAGGACGTTTGTCCGTCCCCGCCCCGATGTAGCTGTTGCAGAAGGTGTTGCCGCTGATCGTGTTGCGCTCGCTGTCCCTGCCCACACGCACGGAAAACTCATGCGCCAGCACAAAGGTGTTGGCGCTCAGCGTGCAGCCGCAGGCATCCCGCAGATCTATGCCGCCCTTCAGGTGATGCGCGATCACATTCGCACTCAGCGTTATCCCGTAGCAGTCGCGGTCCAGGATCACCGCCGTGCCGTTGCACTCCTCAATCATGTTCCCGCTCAGCACGGAGCCATAGGTGTTTTCGATGATCACTCCGTTTCCCAGATGGTCATCCACATTGTTCCCATTCATGCAGAGGTTGAAGCTGTCGATGCAGCGCAGCGCATCCTGGTTCTCCTCAAAGTGGTTCCCGTTCACCACGATGTCGTGCCCGCCAAAGATCTCCACCCCGCTCTTCTTGTTGTAGGTGATGATGCAGTCCGCCACCCTCGGATCCTCCGCGCAGTTCACCATGTGGATGCCGTTTCCGCCGTGATGGTCGATCGACACCCCCTCAAAGTAGATCTCCTCGATATACTCCGCAAAGATGCCGTCCCCGCTCTTCTCGTTTCCACTCACACGCAGGTCTGCCATCTGCACACGCCACAGACGCGCCTTCTTGTCTGTGTCGAGCGTCGGTGGCCGCAGGATGAAAGCAGGCGCGCCTTCCGTGTTTTTGTTGATGATGTGTGTGGCAGCGCCACCTCCCACGATTCGCGTTTCCGCTGTCTTCACCAGAAGCGGCTGCGCGATCTCATAATTCCCCGGCGGGATCGTCACCAACCCGCCGCTGGCAGGCACTGCATCCAGGGCCGCCTGCAGGCTGGGATATTTCGCCGCATCCACCGCCACAGGTGGAGTGGCAGTTTGAGCACTTGCAGCAGCATACAGGCAGAGGGAGAAGATCAATGTTTTCATCCATCCACGTACGCACCCTGCCTTCCCATTTTCTCTAACGGCCTCGGCTCGACTCTCATCTCGCACATTTTCCGCCTGCAAAAGCTCCCTGCCGCGCCACGTTGGTTTCTTCCCCACCATGATCACCCGCCTCACGCTACTGTTCGCAGCCGCCCTGTCGCTCACCTCCGCCTTTGCGGAGCCCAAGAAGCTCCTCGTCGTCACCGTCACCACCGGCTTCCGCCATTCCTCCATCGAAACTGCCGAGAAAGTCCTCGCCGAGCTCGGGGCCAAGTCCGGCGCCTTCACCGTCGATTACGTACATCAGCCCGAGGGCCAGCCCAAGAATCCCGGCAAAGCGCCCGTGCGCGATGAAAAGAAAGACACTGATGAATCCTTCAAGGCCAAGCAGGAGGCCTTCAGCAAGGCCCTCGCCGAATACAACGAGGCCAGCAAAGTCTGGACTGAAAAGGTCACCGCCTACATGGCCGACAAGATGGCCCTCGACAAAATCAAAGGCTACGACGGCTTCGTCTTCGCCAACACCACCGGCGATCTCCTCCTCCCTGACCGCGAAGGCTTCGTCAAGCTCATCGAAGGCGGCAAGGCCTTCGTCGCCATGCACTCCGGCTCAGACACCTACCACCCATTCCGTGGCTACGTTGACATGCTCGGTGGAGAGTTTGAAACCCACAAGTCCCAGGTCGAAATCCAGCCCATCGTTCACGACCCCGCCCATCTCATCACCAAGACCGTGCCCTCCGGCTGGAAGGTCTTTGACGAGATCTACATCATCAAGTCCTTCGACAAGTCCAAGGTCCACGGCCTCCTCGGCCTCAACACCCACCCCAACCTCGTGCAGATGCAGCAGGAAGCCGCCCAGCGGAAGGAAAAGAACATCGAAGACCCGAAGAAGGATGCCGACCTGAAGGATGTCGAAGCCCAAAAAGGCCGCTACTACCCCGTCTCCTGGTGCAAGGAGCTCGGCTCCGGTCGTGTGTACTACAACTCCCTCGGCCATCGTGAAGACGTCTGGGACCCCACCTGGAAAGCCGGCACCAAGGACCGCAAGAACAGCCCCGAGATCGCTCAGACCTACCAGGACATGATCCTCTCCGGCATCAAGTGGGCCCTCAAGCTCGAAGACGCCCCCTCCCCTGCTGGCAACATCCCGTGAGGTAAAAATTCATCACTTCACTCCGAGGCGCTGTGGCAGCACAGCGCCTTTTTTGTTGCTAAGACAGCCCCGCATCCCCCCTCCGCCGCACTACGCCAGTTCAAACCGCACATGCTCGTAATCCAGCACCTCAGGGCACTCAGCCACGAAAGGATGCGGGCGCGCAGCAGTGATGGCGACGACGGTGCTCCCGGCTCGGCGTCCAGCCGCAATACCTGCAGGAGCATCCTCAAACACAAGGCACTGATCCGCCGTGGTGCCGAGCAGCCGCGCGGCTTTCTCGTAGCATTCGGGCTCGGGCTTGCCTTGTGAGACGTCCTCCGCGGTCACCATGATGGCGGGAATAGGCAGCCCGGCGGCTGTCAGGCGGCGCACTGCCAGCTCACGTCCTGCTGAGGTGACCACCGCCCAGCGGTGGCTGGGCAGACGCGCGATCAGCTCTGCCGCACCGGCTATGGCCACAATGCCATCCGTGTCGGCGATCTCCCTGATTTCGACCTTCCGTGATTCCACTTCCACATCAGCACCAGGGATGTCAAAAGCGCGCACAGTGTCGATCGTACGCCGTCCGTGGGACTCAGCCATGACAGGTGCAAAGTCACGCCCGTGAGAGGCCGCCCACTCCCGCCACACACGCTCCACCACAGCACGGGAATCCAGCAGGGTGCCGTCCATGTCGAACAACACGGCCTGATACGCTTGATCAAGGTGGAGAATGGAAGAAGCAGGAGCAGACATCAGGATCAGTGGCGGCGCGGGTGGAGCAGCTAACGTTGACAGTGAAGCTACGTCTCACGCTGCAGGGCAGGACCACCTGCTTCTCAAAAAAATCACACCGCTGTTCTGTCTCATTCACCCGTCGCAGCCGCAGCAGCCGCCACCTCAGCTCGCTTGTCCTTGCTGAAGCGGATGTCTTCGGCGCGCTCAATGAAGATGGTGTCCTCGCAGATGTTCTTGGCGTGGTCCCCCACGCGCTCCAGAAAGCGGGCGATGAAGATGAGGTGAATGTATCCCTCCAGCTCCGCGTGCTGTGACTCCATCACAGCGATGATCTCTCGGTCCAGCGCCTTCTCGGCGGCGTCCAGCTCCTTGTCCAGCAGGCGCGCTGCGGCGGCAGCCTCAGGATCAGCGTTCAGAAAGGCCTGCAGGCTCTGGTCCAGATTGCGGTCACAGAGGGAATACACCGGCTGGATGAGCTTGATCTCGGGAAATTCGGGCAGGTTGTTCAGAATCCGCGCACGCTTGGCGATGCTGGACGCCTGATCTGCGATTCGCTCCAGATTGTTCGCCACGCGGATCGTTCCCATCACCGCCCGCAGGTCATGCGCTGTCGGCTGAAACTTCACCAGGATCTGCATGCCCAGCTTGTCCACGCTCTTCTCCAGCTCGTTCACATCCTGGTCTGCAGCTATCGCGGCATTGCACAGGTCGGTGTCACGCTCCAGCAGGCCGCGCATCGCACTGGCGAGGTTCTTGCGCGCCATGCTGGCCATCGCGAGGACGTCTCCGCGCAGCTTGTCGAGCGAGTGGGTGTAACTGGAGAGGATGTGTTCGTGCATGGTTTAGAATGAACTAATGTGTCGTTTTCGCTACATTGGAATTGCAGAAGATTCGGATTCCGCCGCCTGCGGGTGCTCTTCCTCCGCCTCGGCCACCGCCCCCTTCGGATCGCGGTGTGTGAGTCGGCAGAAGTCGGCATAGCCAAGGATCTCAAAGCTCCCGTCCAGATTTTCCACAATCGCTGTCATGGACTCCACCCAGTCTCCGGAGTTCAGGTAGTGCGTGCTGCCCACCATCTTGTTGTCCACTTTGTGGATGTGTCCGCAGATGATGCCCTTGCAGCCGCGCTGCCTGGCCAGATTCTGCAGTTGCTCCTCATACTTGCCCACCGCGCCGATGGTGGACTTCACCTTCTGCTTCACCCACGCGCTAAAAGAGAAAGGCTCCTTTCCCCGCAGGCCGCGATAGGCATTGTAGAGCCGGTTGATGCGCAGGAGAAAGTTGTACCCCAGCCCGCCGATCTGCGCCAGCCACGCATGGTTCGTGCTCACCGCGTCAAAGCCGTCTCCGTGCACCACCAGGTAGTCTCCATGGGGGGTATGATGGATGTGCTCGTCCGTGATGATGAAGTGCTCAAACTGGATGGGGATGAAGCGGTCCAGCACGTCATCGTGGTTTCCCCGCAGATAGATGATCTCCGTGTTCTCCTTCTCCATCTTGCGCAGCACGGTGCGGATGAAGTTGGTGTGCCCCTTGTTCCACCCGCCCATGCGGCGCAAGTGCCAGGCATCGATGATGTCTCCATTGAGCACCAGTTTCTCGCACAGGCAATGACGCAGGAAGTGGGAGGCCTGCGCCGCCTTGCTGTCCGGCATGCCCAGATGCACATCGGATATGAAGATGGTCTTGAACCTCAGCTTCGATTTGCCCGTGGCGGGATTGGTGACTGGCGCTTCGGCGGACATTTTCTACTTCGTCAGCTCCTTTCCTTGCATCACGGATGCCAGTTCATGTTCAAATTGCTCGATGACCCGCTCCCATCCGAGGTCAAACGCCGACTGCCGCGCGGCATAGCGCAGCTCCCCCTGCTGCCACGCTCCGGCAGCCACACGCGTCTGCGCCAGAAAGGCCTCTGCTTCATCAAAGGGGGCCAGCCAGCCGTTTTCCCCGCTGCGGATGAGCAGCCTTGGCGCGGCGTAGTCATACGCCACCACCCCCAGCCCTGCTGCCATCGCCTCCAGTACCACATTGCCAAAGGTCTCCGTGATGCTGGGAAAGAGAAACACATCCCCGGAGGCATAGTGCGTGGCGAGATCCTCCCCGGTGCGCGCCCCGGCGTAGTGAAAGTCAGGCCGCTCCTTTTTCAGCGACTCCAGCCGCGGCCCGTTTCCCACGATGACCATGCGCGCCTTCGGCTGCACCTGCTTGAAAACATCAAACGCCCGCACCACCAGCTCCAGATTTTTCTCGGCAGCCACCCGCCCCACATAGATCGCCACCGGCGTGCTCTCATCTGCCCCCCAGCTCTGCCGCAGCGCCGCATCCCGACGGATGGGGTCAAACATCTCCGTATCCACCCCGCGCCCCAGCACCCCTACATTCTGAATGCCCCAGCGCTCCAGCATGGCGGCCGTGTCTGCAGAGGGGGTCAGGGTGCGCGCCGTCTGGTTGTGAATCGTCCGCAGCACCCCCTGGGCCACCGTCTCCAGCCCCGGCAGGTGGTAGTCCTCCAGGTAGTTTTGAAAGTTTGTATGAAAGCCGGACACCACCGGGATGTCCCTCTTTCCCGCTGCGCGGATGGCGGAGATGCCCATCAGCGTCTCCGTGGCCACATACAGGACATCCGGCCGGAAAGTGTCAAAAAGTTCCAGCATCTGCCGCGTCGAGGCAAAGCCAAAGCGCAGCCCCGGGTACCCAGGCAGGGGCATTGAGTGCATCACATGCCTCTGCAGCCCCTCCTCAGACTCCACCGTGGTCACCACCTCCACCACATGCCCGCGCCTCACCAGCCCCGTGCCCAGGGTGTGCAGCGTGCGCGCCACCCCATTGATGTCTGGCGGATAGGTGTCAGTGACGATGAGTACCCTCATGTGTGGAATTTACTTATTAACCAATGCAGCAAAAAGCGCATCCCCGAATCCACACCAACTTTGTCACCGTGACGAATCCGTCACGCTTCATCTCTGTGAACGCTGCAAGTCTGTTGCCATGTGACATCTTCGTCGCCATCATGCCTTTGCCGATGGCACTCCCACGCCACAAAGCCATTCCCTATGAGCAAGATACTTATCGTCGAGGATGAATCGGACATCGCAGACCTCATCTCCATGCACCTCGAGCGCGAGGGGCACGCAGTGTCCTGCATCGGCAACGGGCTCCAGGTCATGCCCGCTGCCATCGATCAGCAGCCGGAAATCATCGTGCTGGACCTCATGCTCCCTGGTCTGGATGGCATGCAGGTCTTCAAGCGCCTCCGGGCAGACACCCGCACCGCCACCATCCCTGTCATCATCCTCACCGCCAAAAGCCAGGTCACTGACAAAATCGCCGGCCTCGAGCTCGGCGCGGACGACTACCTCACCAAGCCCTTCAGCCCGCGCGAGCTCTACCTCCGCATCAGCGCTGTGCTGCGCCGCGTGAAAAAGGTCACGCACGTCTCCGAGATCACACGCGGCCGCTTCATGCTTGACCGTAAAAACCTCAAGCTCTACCTCGACGGCACGCCTCTCGACCTCACCACCATCGAGTTCAAGCTCCTCACCACCCTCATGGAAAACGACTCCGCCGTGCACAGCCGGGCCGATCTCCTGCGCGATGTCTGGGGCTACAACAGCGACGTGGCCACCCGCACCCTCGACACCCATATCAAGCGCCTGCGCGAAAAGCTAGGCTCCGCCGGGGATCACATCGTCACCATTCGCGGCACCGGCTTCCAGTTTCAGACAGAGCTCGCCGCCTCCCAGCCCGCATGACCTCCCTCTCCCTCTTTCTCGCCCTGCTCCTGGCTGCATCCCTCATCGCCTGGGCGCGCCGTGAGAAATACTGGACGAAACGCTGGGAGAATACAGCCAAGACACTCGGCCTCCGCGCCCGGGATGCCGGCCAGCTGCCAGAGTACGCAGCCACCGTCATCATGGCCCGCCAAAAGGCGGAGCATCAGGCCGAGCAGCGCCGCGTCTTTGAGTCCCTCCTCGACGAAATCAGCCAGGGCCTCGTTCTGCTGGATGACAATCTCCGCATCCGCTACGCCAACAAGCCCCTCGCAAAGCTCCTCCATCGAAAGGATATCCATGTGGGCCGCCCCCTCATCGAGGAGGTCCGGGACCACCAGATCTCCGTCCTCGTGCAGGAGTCCATCACCGAAAAGCGCCACACCACCCGCCGCATCCAGATGCTGCCCTCAGATGTCGGCGCGGGTTCCAATCTCGGCGGCCGTTATTTCATAGTGGAAGCCGCCCCCCTCGGCCCCGATGTAGGCGGCGGTGCCTGGCTCATGCTCCAGGACGTGACCGAGGCCGCCATGACCGAGCAGATCCGCCGCGATTTCGTGGCCAATGCCTCCCACGAGCTGCGCACCCCGCTCACCCTCATCAACGGCTACATCGAGATGCTCCAGGAGGACTCCGCCAAGATGCCCGCCGCCACACGCCGCAGCCTCGATGTGATGGAAAAGCACGGCAAGCGCATCGCCCGTATCATCGAGGACATGCTGGCCATCTCCCGCTTGGAGGATGCCAGCAGCAGCCTGAACAAAGAGCCCTTCAACCTCCGCACTTGTGCGAAAGACGCTGCTGACCACCTCTCCCCCATGCTGGAGGGCCGGGACGCACGCATCGTCCTCGACTTCCCCAAAGACGGCCAACTCATAGGAGATCGCTTTTACTGGGATCAGGTCTTTACCAACCTCCTCGAAAACTCCCTCAAAGAGAACACCAAACCCGGCCTCGTTATCCGCGTCTCTGGCGAGTGGCGCGACGGCGAATGCATCGTCAAGGTCAGCGACAACGGCATCGGCATCCCTGCTCACGACCTCCCTTTTGTCTTCAAGCGCTTCTACCGTGGCAACAAGCACCACTCCTCCACCCAGGTGAAGGGCACCGGCCTCGGCCTCTCCATCGTCAAGCGCGCCGTGGAGGCCCACGGTGGCAAGATCGAGCTCACCAGCACCCCCGGAGTCGAGACCACCTTCACCATGCGCCTGCCCGTGCAGCCCGCCTAGGGTGTAGCTTGAAGACAAAACGAATGCCCTCATGCCCGCCATGAAGGAAATGCATTTGGAAAACCCGCGATGGCTGGCAGGCTGCCGCCACCACCACCTGCACCCGGGATATTGAAAGCATACCCAGGCTTGAGCCCGGGCGTAGTATGTGGTTAAAGCAGAATCCCTGTGGAAGACCTCTTCGGCCATCGCATCTCCTACCTCCGCGTTTCCGTCACCGACCGGTGCAATGAACGCTGCCGGTACTGCATGCCCGAGGAGGAGCAGACTTGGTTCGCCAAGGAGGAAACCCTTAGCTATGAGGAGCTCCTGCGCGTCGTCCGCGTCGGAGCCACCCTCGGCATCAGAAAGATCCGCGTCACCGGCGGCGAGCCCCTCACCCGCCCCGGCGTCGCCGGCTTCTGCGCCGAGCTCGCCCGCATCCCCGGCATCGACGAGATCGGCATCTCCACCAACGGCACCCTCCTCGCCAAGCTCGATGGCGGCATCACCATCGCCGAGCACCTCGTCAAAGCCGGTGTCCGCACCGCCAACATCTCCCTCGACTCACTCGACCGCACTGTCTATCAGCGCACCACCAGCCGCGACCTCCTCCCCCGCGTGCTCGAAGGCATCGACGCCGCCCGCGCCGCCGGCTTCCAGTCCATCAAGCTCAACTGCGTCCTCATGAAAGGCCAGACCGAGCGCGAGCTGCCCGCACTCATCGACTTCGCCCGCCAGAAAGACGCCCTCCTCCGCTTCATCGAGCTCATGCCCGTCAGCACTCAGGAGGTGCTCTGTGATGACACCTTCCTCCCCGTCGCCACCGCCAAAAAGCTTGTCGAGCAGACCACCGGCCCCCTGATCGAATCCCCCGATTTCAAGACCAACGGCCCCGCCGTCTACCATCGCGCCCCCGCCACCGGCCAGAAGATTGGCTTCATCGGCGCCATGACCAACCTGCACTTCTGCGAGAACTGCAACAAGCTCCGCCTCACCTGCGACGGCAAGCTCCGCCCCTGCCTCGGCTCCTATCTCGAGTTCGACCTCCGCACCGTCCTCCGCTCCGGCTGCACCGACTCCGAACTCGCCGCCTTCTTCCAAAACGTCGTCTCCCGCAAACCCAAGGAACACGACTTCCGCCACAACTACCAGCCCAACCGCCGCATGATCGCCATCGGCGGTTAGGCTCGTAAGAGCGCGACAGCGTCCTGGAGTGCGGTGGCAGAGATGCAAGGCGCAAGCCTGCATCGACGACACCGCTTTCCGCAGGCATGCTGACACACGCAGGCCACAAACCACCCCAAAACAGCAGTTCCACTCGTGCCTTGTTGCGCAGCCGCATGCCGGATTTTCCCCACCCTCCTCAACTTCCCAGATTCCCCCTTTGTCATTCCTTCGTCATTCGGATTGACTCATTCGTCATTTCATTTCCCCTTCCCCCATGCCCGCCCTCACCCACCTCAACCGCAAAGGCGAAGCCGCCATGGTCGATGTCTCCGCCAAGCCCCCCGTGCGCCGTGAAGCAGTCGCCGAGGGCCGCATCATCCTACAGCCCGCCACGCTCGACCTCATCCGCAGCAACCATGTCAAAAAAGGCGACGTCCTCAGCATCGCCCGCATCGCCGGCATCCAGGCCGCCAAGCAGACGCAGTACCTCATCCCCCTCTGCCACCAGATCCCGCTGAGCAAAGTCCAGCTCGACTTCGAGCTGCGTCCCAAGGCCGTCCACATCACCGCCACCGCCATCACCGTCGCCCCCACCGGCGTCGAGATGGAAGCCCTCACCGCCGTCTCCGTCGCCGCCCTCACCATCTACGACATGTGCAAAGCCGCCGACAAAAAAATGCGCATCGAAGGCGTGAAACTCGTCAGCAAGACCAAGGGCACCTCTGCCGCCTGAAGAAAGAGGAGGCCTACGGAATGCACTGACCACACTGAAATCAGACTCTGATTTTAAATTCCGTTCATTCCGTGTATTCCGTAGGCCATCTGTTCCGGATCAGCCGCCCCTTACCACCTGCCTGATCTCCTCACGGAACCGCTGCCACGAATGCTTGCGGCTCCAGCTTAAAGCCGCGCTCCTCATGCTCTGAAGCATCATCTCATCAGCCGCTAGCAGCTTCAGGCGATCACGAATCGCTTCCGCACTTCGCACCGGCACGACAAAACCCTCCTGCCCGTCCTGGATCAATCCCTCCAGCCCGGAATGCGGCGTCGTCACCACCGCCATCCCGCAGGCCATGGCCTCCAGCAGCACTAGCGCCAGCCCTTCGTACAAAGTCGGCAGCACCAGCACATCATGCTGCCGCATCTCCGCCAGCACCTCGGCGTGAGATAACCCAGACCGGTGCCGATGTGCCGCCAGAAAAGCATCCAACGCCTCGCACGGCTTGTCAGCCGTTCGGGAGCCAATCACCGTCAGCTCCGCCACGCCCTCAAGACCAAACATCGCCTCAGCCAGATAGGCCAGCCCCTTGCCCTGATTCAGACTGCCCACATACAGCACCCGTAGTCGGCCTTTCGTCCGGCCCACAGGAGAAGGCAGCGCGCCGGTCTCGGGACATCCATACGGCACCACATGCACCTTCGCTTTAAAAGACGGGGCCAGCTTCAGGCTGTCACGCACCAGTTCACTAGGCACCACCACCACATCCGCCAGTTGCAGTTCACGATCCCGCCTCAGCATCGCATCGCTTCCCTCCTCCAGCACCGGCAGCGTCGCCGCCCAGTCCGGCATCAAGCCCGCTTCCTCCTTCACCACATCCCGGGTAAACCTCCAGTACGGCGTGGGCAGTTCGTAGAAGGTTTTCATGCCCCTCTCTTTCGCTGCTAGAAAAGTCTGCTCCGCCGCATCCATGTAGGCATACACCGCCTGCACACCACCACTTCGCCTTACCCCACGGCTCACCTCCCCGTCAAACCACCGCACCACCCGATCCAGCGCGCCTAGTTTCGCAGCCAGCGGCAGCCTCCTCAGTGCAGGCGAACTGCGGCAGGCCAGCCTCAGCAGCTCACGCCAGGCATGAGACTTCATGTGAGGCTCCACCACTTCAGGAAAGGTGCGGCGTGTCCCAGTCCCAGTCAGACACCTCAGCCACCCTGGCACCACGAGGGTCGTGTGAAACGCCGCCAACGCCCCATCCTCCGCCAGCGCCTGCGCCACGGCACAACTGTTCGGATTGCCTGTAAAATGTGAAACCAGGACCTGCATGCCCCCAACCCCTCCTCCCTGAAAACCAACAGTCAAACCACATGTTGCCGTCCGCAGGCATGGGCGCACAAAAAAACACGCGATGCCTCGCAGCATCGCGTGTTGTTCTCAAACACCTCACACTCTTGTCGCTTACGCAAACACACCCGTCAGCGGCTGTCCCTTGTCAGCGATGGTGAACGGACGCTTGCTCGGGCTGTAAATCACCTGATCAAGCGGCAGGCCCAAGGCGTAGGCGATCGTGGCGTTGAAGTCCATGATCTTGACCTTGTCCTCCACCACCTCGCGGCCTTCCTTGTCCGTCTTGCCGTAGGTGTAGCCGCCTTTGACGCCGCCGCCAAACATGACGCCTGAAAACGCCTTCGGATAGTGGTCGCGTCCGGCGTTCTGGTTGATGTCCGGCGTGCGTCCAAACTCCGTCGTCACGACGACGAGTGTGTCTTCCAGCAGCCCGCGGTTGTGCAGATCGGAGATCAGCGTGGCCAGCCCCTTGTCCAGCGTTTCGCAGCGGTCCGGCACAGCCACAAAGTTGGCATTGTGCGTGTCCCAGCCACCAAGAGAAACCTCCACAAAGCGCACCCCGCGCTCCACCAGACGGCGGGCCAGCAGGCAGCCCTGGCCAAAAGCCTCCTTGCCATACGCGGCACGCAGCTCGCCCGGCTCTTCGCTGAGGTCAAACGCCTTCAGGTCTTCTGACTTCATCATGGCCATGGCATCGTCATACATGTCGGCATAGGCCTTCACATTCCGGTGCGGGAAGGTCGTGCGGAAGTCCTTGTCCAACTCGTCCGCCAGCTTCATGCGCGCCTGGAATTTCTCCTCCGGGCTGCCGTTCTTGATGTTCTTCAGCCCGTTCTCAGGGTTGCTCACAAACAGCGGCGCCTGCGCGGCAGGGAAGAAGCCCGCACCAGGATGGCGGCTGTCATTGCCGATGAAGACAAAGTTTGGGAGCGTGCTGTTGCCACCACCTTGGAACACATTCAGCCACGCGCCCATGGCAGGATGGCGGATCGTGCCGCGCATCTCATAGCTCGTGTGCATCATGTAGTTCCCCTGCTCATGCGCTCCTTGCGTGGAGGAGAGGGAGTTCACCACCGTGCCGTGGTGCATCTGCTGGGCGGTCAGCGGCAGGTATTCGGAGATGCGCACGCCATCAGCGCTGGTCTTGATCGGCTTCGTCGGGCCGGCGGTTTCCACACCCTCCTTCGGATCCCAGGTGTCCATGTGGGACTGGCCGCCGCTCATGTACAGGTAGATCACGTTCTTGGCCGTGGCCGCCTGCTTCAGCTTTGAAGAGCCCTCAAAAGCTGCAAACGATTTGCTCGTGAGCGACTGGCCCAGCAGGCCGACGCCGAGGAGGGAGCTGGCGGTTTTCACCGCGAAGTCACGCCGGGAGATTTCTCCCGAGCGGAGGAGTTTGGAGGCGAGTTCCTGTTTCATGAAGTGCGCGCGTTGGGTGTTGGGTTCGTGTGTCTTACTGAATGAAAATAAACTGCTGCGTGTTCAGCAGCGCGAAGACGAGGTCCTCCATGCTGGAGAGGCCGCTGTCCTGAGCCTTCAGCCACACCGCCTTCTCGTTCGCAGTGGGCTTGCGGGTCAGCAGCGTCATGTAAATGGCGTCCACCTTGTCATCTGGATACGGGGCCTTCTTCACCGTCAGCATCAGCTGGCTGTAGCTGCTGGTGATCTGTGGCAGCAGGCTGCCGTTCATCATCGCCAGGGCCTGCGGCACACTGGCGTCGCTGTTCGCGTTTTCGATCGTCTCCCGGTCGCTCTGGCCAAACTCGCGCAGGTAGTGGCCGCGCGGAGCGGGGCTCTCCAGCTCGGCGGCGCGCAGCGTGTCACGGCTGATGCGTTCGCGGGTGCTGATGTAGTTCCGGCGTTCCTTCTCATTGGTGATGCCAAAGAAATCCGCCTCTTCTGCATACGCATCCCGCGCTTTCTGCACCACGGCCTGGCGCTCTTCCTTGCTCAGCTCCTTGCGGTCATAGCCGGGGATGATGATCTTCTCCATCTTGGCTCCGTTCACCATCATCATGGAGTCACCGCCGCTCATCATCATGGCAGGGGCGGCATCAGCGCTGCCGCTGGCACCGGTCTTGCCCGGGGTCAGGGAGGCCATGGCATAAGGCTTGCCAGTCACCTTTTCATAAAGCTTCTTCTGCCCGGGGGCCACCACTTCGGAGAAGGTCACACGGCGGCCTTCGCTCTGGATGCGGTTCACCTCGGTGCGGATGCCGTCGGCTTTCTTTTTGAGTGCATCAGCCTTGGCCATGGCCTCAGTGCGTGCAGGGCCTTCTGGCATGGCCTCCGCTTCATCACGCGCAGCCTTGGCGGCGGTGCGCGCTTCCGCAAAGAGCTTCTGCTGCTCATCCGTGCGCTCGCGGTTCTTGCTGTAAATGTCCGCCGCCCTCTTGAATCCGGCCAGCGCCTCCTCGGCAGTCAGAGACTCCACACCATCGGCGATCTTCTTCGCCTGCAGGATGCGCTGATCCATCACCTCACGATTGGCCTCGTTGATCATGTCCGGGCTCGGATTGATCAGCGTCACAAATGAGTCCCACATCTGCTCCGCGCTCATGCGGCGCAGCAGCGGCCCGGTAAAGTGGTACACAGTGCCCGGGGCATGCTCCTCGCGTGTCACCTGCGCCTGATAGGCCTTCGTGTTGTAGAGCACGCGCAGCACGCTCTTCATGTCATACTTCTGATCCACCACCAGCTTCTCCATGTGCTTCTCCAGCTCAGGCACCATCGGCACGCTGTTGTCCATCAGCTCGTCCAGAGGCTCGATCAGCGCCAGGCCAAACGCGCGCTTCCACAGGCGGTTGGCGATCACCGTGGTGAAACGCGGATTCTCCGGGCTTGTCATCCAGCGCGCATAGGCCTGCAGCGGCGTCTCGCCCGCCTGTGTGATGCACTCGTGCCCCATCATCGTCCCTGCCTCCACCACGGCCTTGGGCTTGGCGTCGCTGTACTGGTAGTCATGCGGCAGGTTCAGCTTGCGGTCACGCAGGCTCACGGAGGTGTAGCGCATCGTGTCGCGCACATCATTCATCGCCTCCTGGTAGCTGCGCTGCTCCTTGCGCAGCTTCTGGCGCACTTCCTCGCGCTTCTGGTTCACCACCTTCATTTCATCATTGTACGTCTTCTGCGCGTCGGCGTACTGCTTCTCAGCTGCGGCACGCTCCTCCTTGCTCATCTTGCCGTTGATGTTTGGCCGCTGCGGGCGCTTCGGTTCGGCAATGGCATCGCGCGCGGCCTTCTCCTTCTCACGCAGCAGTTCGTTCACTCCATACACCGTGTCACCGCCGTAGTCCTGCGTCTGCACGCCGTAGGTGAAGGCGGCCATCTTGAAAAACTGCATCTGTGTCCACTTGTCAAAGGGGTGGTTGTGGCACTGCGCACACTCGATGCGGGTCCCCAGAAACACGCGCACGGTGTTTGCCATGTTGTCCAGCGGCATGCCTCGGTCGCGCATGTAGTAGCCGATCGCCCCGTCCTCCCAGGCCTTCCCCTGCGCGGCCACCATGTCCCTCACAAACTGGTCATACGGCTTGTTCTTGCGCAGGCTGTCCTTCACAAAGTTCGCATACGCCGCACCGGTGATCGCGCCAGTCTGATTGCCATTGGACGTCACACGCAGCACATCCGCCCAGTAGTTGAAAAAATGCTGCACATACGCCTCGGAGGCCAGCAGCTTGTCGATCAGCTTGGCTCGCTTGTCAGCCTCGGTGGACGCCAGAAACGCCTCCGCCTCACGCGTGGTCGGGATGCGCCCGATGACGTCGAGATAAATGCGGCGCACAAAGGTGTTGTCGTCCGTCTGCGGATTGCCCTTGAGCTTGTTCGCCGCCCAGTCTCTGGCCAGAATGGCATCGATCTGCTTCGCGGCCGCAGCCGTGTCCTGCGCACCGGCGGCATGCACAGAAGTCACCATGGCCGCTGCCATGAGAGGAAGGATGAGGAGGTTCTTCATGTGGCGAAAAACGCCAGCAGAAAGCGACTTTATCACAATTCAGGCACAATCCGTGCCAATAAACCCTGAAAGATTCCCGTCCCTTACCTCGCCTGCTCCCGCCGCTTCACGATCAGCTGGTGGATCCCCTTCCGCAGGATGCTCACGTTGAAATCCACGATCAGCCCGGCCTTGAATCGCCCCAGCTTCACCTTGCTCTCCAGCTCTTGCTGCTGCGGCGCTGTGATCTCCCCCTGAGCACGCACCAGGAGCAGCAGCGAGTCTCCAATGACGAAATCCAGCCTTGTGCCAGTCTGCACCCGCCGTCCGTGATACTCAAACTCCAGCGGCACCTGCCGTCTGAAATCCAGCTCCAGATCCCGCAGCTCGATGGCCACGCACTCCTCGTACGCATCCGCCGTGAGGCCGGGCCCGAGCGCGCGGTGCACGTTCATGCACGCACCGATCACGAGATGTGGCAGATCAGCGGCATTCATGGTGCGGCAGGCTGCAGGGTGTCTTCTCCCAGGATGCCGTAGATCTCCGCCGTGCTGCTCTGCTTGTGCGTCGTCAGCCACTGGTCCATCGCAGCGGAGAGCCGCGCCTTCACCTCCGGGTAGCGCAGCTTCACATCATGCTCGCAGTGCGGGTCTGCCCTCACGTCAAACAGCCGCTCGATGGAGTGCTGCACCCCCGGCGTGCGGATGTACTTAAAGCGCTCCGTGCGCACACAGTGCTCCTTCGTTTTCAGCACTGCCTCCTGAAACTTGTCCTTCAGCACAAAGTGGAAATCAAAATCCGGATCAATGAACGTCGTCTCGTCCATCGGCGGTATGAAAAGCGGTTCCTCTCCAGGAATCGTGCGGCGGAAGAAGAGGTAGCTCGTCTCCCCAAAGTAGGCCAGGTCCAGGCTCGCCTTCTCACCACGGATCAGCGGTGCCAGGCTGCTGCCCTCAAAGCGCGGCTGCGGCGGTGCCCCCACCAGGTCCAGCAGCGTGGGCGCAAAGTCCAGCGTGCGCGCCAGCCGTGTGTGCCTCTGCGGCTTGTCGATGCCCGGCACATGCAGGATGGCCGGCACGCGGTTGGCCTGATCTCCCCCGTTGAAGGTGGTGCCATGGCCAAAGGTGCAGTTCGGCTCAAAGAGATCGTCCCCATGATCTCCCGTGATCAGGATGATCGTGTCCTCCATCATGCCCTGCTTCTCCAGCTCCGCCACCACACGGCCCACCGAGTCATCAAACATCCGCACGCAGCCGTCATACAGCGCCGTGATCTGCTCCACCTCCGCACGCGGCAGCTTGCTCCACTTTTCATTGATGTCCGTGCCGCCGATGAACTGGTCCACATTCAGCGCCAGCTCATGCTTGTGCGGGCCGTCATACTTCGGGTCCGTCCACAGCTTCGCATAATGCGTCGGCGTCTTGTACGGCAGGTGCGTGCAGGAGTAGTAGCCAAAGAGCAGAAACGGCTGCCTGTCCGCCGCACGCTGCCGGATGCGGTCGATCACCTGGTCCGTCACCACCTCCGGCGTCATGTAGTTGGCAAAGGACTTCAGCTTCGGAAAGAGCATGTGCCCCACACGGTTGTCAAAAAACAGCGGCAGGATCTGGTGATGCAAAAACACCACCTCGCTCATGTACACCCGGAAGTTGTCAAAGTCGGAGACGATGATGTTTTTAAACCCCATCGGCAGCTCGTTAAAGCTGCACGCGCACCAGTCACCGATCACCGTCGTGTCATAGCCCAGCCTCTGCAGTTCCGCCCCCAGGGACGGCGCCTCTCGGTTCGCCTGGTCCACCATCGCCCGGTTTGGAAACATGTGCCTCACCCCGTGCGTGTGCGGATACTGCGAGGAAAACATGCTCGCCAGGGACTCCAGCGTCGATGCGATCGGTGTCAGGCAGCGCTCAAAATTCACCCCCTTCGCCGCCACGCGGTCAATGTTTGGCGACGTCATCCGGTGGTACCCGTTGCATGACAGATGATCACCGCGCAGCGAGTCCGACCCCAGGATCACGATGTTCTTCGGCCGCTTTTTCACTCCCGCCAGCTCATCAGCATCCGGCACACGGCTCACGCCATAGCCGCTCACCGCCAGCAGCGCCAGCGTTCCTGCCACCGCAGCAAAGCTGAAAAGCAGCGGCCGCGCCGTGCGCGCAAACCAGCGCCTCAGCTCAAAGAGATAAAAAACCGCCGCCACCACCACCGCCGTCAGCGGAAACACCTGCGTGATCAGCGCGTGCACCGCATCCTGCACCCGCGTGCCGCAGACGCGCCCCAGCGCATCATACCAGCCCAGCAGGTAGCTGTAGTCGCCAAAGTAGGGCTTCTCCAGCATCAGCCGGAAGATGAAAAATCCATACATCAGTCCGGCAAACAGCAGCGTGCGCCACACCACGCCCCAGCGTGCCACAGGGCGTGCCTTGCCCCACAGCCGCACCAGCGGATAAATCAGCGCCACATACCCCGCCGCCACCAGCAGGTAGCCCTTCAGCACCACCAGATTGCTCCACACCAGGTACCACCAGTGGTGCTGCAGCGCCACTTCCGAAAAGCGGTTGTTAAACCCATATGAATTCCCAGCAAAGCTCAGCAGCGCGCTCAGATACCACACCACCAGCGTACCAGTCACGGTCAGTACGACGGTCTTCAGGATATGGCGGCGTGTCAGTGTGGGAGGAGGCATGCAACAGGGCTCAGGTCGGCATCACTATACTACGCCTCTCACATGCCATATCTCAACCTCTCATCTCACCCCATCAGACGCCCCGGGCATCTTCAGCCCAGTCCTCCGCTCAGAGGGATAATAGCGCTCTCGATGCGAGCGCCCGTGCCCGATGGGATCCACCGTACGCCAGAAGTCATCCATCCGTGTCCGGGTTTCAAGACTACACCCGGCCAGCACACAGACTCCCAGCAGCAAGTTCATTCGGTTCATCCAATCCATTCTTCCCAGCTTGAGCCATTCACCTGCCATGCTCAAGCTTTGCTTAAGCATGGCTTCAATAAATCCTCCGCCGGAAACACGTCGTCGCTTTGACTGGACACCCTGGCACCCGGTCTCAGAATCTTGCAGAAATCATCCGCCACATGTCCTTGCGCACACTTTCATGCCTCTCGCTCTCTTTCCTGCTCGCCCAGTGCAGCAGCTTCCATCCCCCCTCAACCAAGCTGCCTCCCGGCCCTTCGCCCCTGGCTTGGAATGGCAAATACCTTTTCAATCCATCAGACACAGATTTCGAATCCGGTTTTGAAATTCAATTCCATCCAGCCCCCGGGGGAAACTTCACGCCATGGCGCGCAGATGGCACTATTGTCTGCGGCCAGTGGAAACAAACCATCGTCTTCAAAAATGCCTTGGTAGAAATGAGCGAAGATGGCCCGAGGGTGCTGGGCTCCTACCTTTCCATCACTCCAGCTCAAGACAAGGAGACTGGCGGGAAGTCCCTCTACATCGACGGCTACGAGCACAAGAAAACTCCCTCTCCCTGACACCCCTCAAAACGCCCAGCGGAACGGCGCATTGTTGTACAGCTTGCTGCGTGGATAGGCGGAGATGCGCACCTGATTTTGTGAGTTGCCGCTCAGCAGCCACACATTGTTCGCATCCTGCGCATGCAGAAAGCCGATGTGCCCGCTGCTGGCCTGGTCCACCGTCAGCGGTTGCAGGATGCAGATGGCGCCATACGTCGGGGCCACCGGGCGGCCCCAGCTCCACCAGTCAGACACCTTGGCGCTGCCACGCGGCTGGTAGCCGGACTGCCGCACGCACCAGTTCACAAAAGCCGCGCACCACGCCGTCTCATCATGCAGCAGGCTGCCGCTGATCCCGCAGCTCTGCAGGTATTCCAAAATGCGCGGATTGTCCGCACTGCCAGCCCACTCCCGCACCCCCACCTCCATGATGGCGATCTGCATCCACGGCGGCGGCGCGGCAAAGTTCGCCGGCGCGCTCGACGGCGCTGCCGCCTCGGCGGGCACAGCCGTAGTATCATCTCCCACATTCACCAGCTGCCCCGGAAAGAGCACCTTCCAGTTCCCCCATTCCACCAGCGCGGGATTGAGCTGCTGAAACTGCGCCAGCGTCATTCCAAAAGCGCTCGCGATCTTCGAGGGATTGTCTCCGGGCTGGACTGCGTATTGGGCCATATGAAGGGAATGATGACCCTCCCTGCAAAAAATGCCACTGCTGATTTAGAAATCAGCTTCTCTTAACTTTCTCACGCCGCCAGCCCATAGTGCTGGCCTATCACCTTCCCGCGCAGCCGGTCCGCCTTGGCTCCCGCCACATCATGCTCCACCACGCCGTCCTTCAGGCGGATGATGCGCGTACACCGCTCCACCATGCGCTCGTCATGTGTCACAAAGACCAGCGTCTTGCCCTGCATGTTCAGCTCGTCAAACAACTCTAAAATTTCCTTCCCGGACTTCGAGTCCAGATTCCCCGTGGCCTCGTCTGCCAGGATCACCAGCGGGTTGTTGGACAGCGCGCGTGCGATCGCCACGCGCTGCTGCTGCCCGCCGGAGAGCTCCGTGGGCTTGTGGTGCAGGCGGTGCTCCAGCCCCACCTGCGTGGCCAGGCGCACTCCGGTGTCATACATGTCCGTGTCCTTCGCGCCACCATAGTACATCGGCACGGCGATGTTCTCGATCACGCTCAGCTGCTGGATCAGATTGTAGCTCTGGAAGATGAAGCCCAGGTTCCGGTTGCGTGCTGCAGACAGCTCATTGTCCTCCAGATGCGCCACATTCTGCCCGCCCAGGTAATAGTCCCCCGTGGTCGGCTGGTCCAGGCAGCCCAGCACATTCAGCAGCGTGGACTTCCCGCAGCCAGACGGCCCCATGATGCAGACGTACTCGCCGGGATAGATCGAGAGAGACACCCCCTGCAGCACTCGCTGGAGGGTATCCCCCATCTGGTAGCTCTTGCAGATGTCCACCAGCTTGATGATGGGCTCGGTGTCCGGCATCACGATTTGGTCATGGCCACGTCTTTTTCCTTGGCCTTGGCGGCCTTGCTCTTGCCGGCTCCGCCATCAGGCTCGTGAGATTTGGAGCCCGGCTGCTGGCCGCCCATGTCGGTCTCGGCCTTCTTCGGCAGCGCCAGTGCCACGGCTTCACCACCCTGCAGGCCGTTGCGCACCTCAATGAATTCGTCATTAAAGAGCCCAGTGCTCACCTCGCGGCGTTCCAGTGTCCCGTTGTTGTTCACATAGCAGAAGTGGTGGTCCTGCTCCACCTCGATGGACTGCACCGGCACATACAGCACATCCGCCAGCTGGTTCACGATGATCTCCACCTTCGCGTTCATGCCCGGCTTCATCCACGGGTGGTAGCCGCTGATGTGGATGGTGCATGGGTACACCTTCAGGTTTGGGGTGTAGCGGCTGCTGCTGGAGTCCGGCAGCACCGCCAGCTCGGCCACCCGGCCGTCCATCTCCTTGCCCGGCTCTGCATCCACCCGTACCTTCACCGGCTGGCCTATGCGCACCTTCTTGATCTGGGATTCATGCACGTTCACACGCACGCCCATCTGGCTCATGTCCGGGATGGTCAGCAGCGTCTGGCGCAGACGTACCGTGGCCCCTTCCTCGATGCTGTTGTTGTAATTGTACGACGCGCTCGCGTTCAGATCTCCGTAGGCCACCAGCCCCGGCTGCGGGGCCTTGATCACGCAGGCCTTTAGCTGAAGCTCCAGGTTTTCACGACGTGCCAGCTCCATCTCATAGCGGCGTTTGGCTGTGGTAAATCTCGTCTCCGCCTGCGCCATGCGGGAGCGGTTTGCCCGGATGGTGCGCTGCAGCTTGTTCAGCGCCTCACGGTAGGCCGCCAGATAGGTGGCGCACTGCTTGCTGAACTCATACTTCTTAAACAGCGCCAGCGCAGTCTCGGAGGTCTTCACCGCCAGCTCCACCTTGTCAAAGCTCACCAGGTCGTTCTCCAGCAGCGCGGCGGTCACAAATTTCTTCGCCGCCAGGCGCTTGGAGGACTCGACCTTCTGCTTCGCCAGAGCCAGCTCGGAGCGGTGCAGCAGCAGGTCATCCTCCAGCTGCCGCAGCTTCTGCTGCGCCTCTCCATCGCTTTCCCCCTTCTGCTCCAGGAACGGGGAAAAGTCGATCATCTCGCTCGGCGGCATGGCAGCCAGCGTCTTCTTCACCGCAGGCTCCCCTTCTTTGTCGGAAGATTCCTTCTCCTTCTTGGCGATCATCGCCTCCGAAGTCGGCGTCGAGTTCGCCTGCGTCTCCAGCGTGTCCGCGTATTTTTCAAAGGACTCCATATCCATCGGCAGTTTCGCCGCCTTCAGGATGGATGCCGTCACGTCACGCCCGAGGTACTTCTCAAAGTCCATCAGCGCAAACATCGCCACCTGCTTCATGTCGCGCACCAGCGTCTGGTTTTCACTGCGCTGGATCTCACGGTTCTCGTCCGCCTCGATGTAGCTCGAAACCGTGGTCTGGAAATCGATCTCGTGCGTCTCGATCTTTGACTTCACGTCCGTGTTGTCCAGCTCGATCAGCACCTTCCCGTCCTTCACATCCTCCTCGGTGATCATGTACCCCTCAGGGATCAGGTTCAGGATCTTCGTGGGGATTTCGATCTCGCTCTTCACCTCATAGTTCTGCAGCGCACGGATTTCACCGCCCTGCAGCACATTGATCTCCAGCGGGCCGCGCTGCACGATGAAGGTCGGCACCTTCTCGGTCTTGGCCCCTCCGTCGGACATGCTCCACCATCCAGCCACGGCCAGTGCACACACGGCTGACGTGATGATGATTTTCTTGCTGGGGTTGGCTTTCTTCATTCTCCTTGAGGCTTCTCCTTGTTTAGTACGCTTATCCACCCCCCGTCTTTATCAATGAAGAGTACGCCCATGTCCAGATAGAGCTGGAGCCGCACCAGGGTGTAGTTGATGGAGGTGGACACCATCAGGTTTCGCGTGTCGTTCATGTCGCGCTGGGCATCCACCAGGTTGATCGCAGTTCCTATGCCCTCGGCATTGAAGGCTTCTTCCACCTCCAGACGCGAGGTGCTCAGCTCCATCCCCGTCCGGGCCAGTTCATACTGCTTGCGGGCCAGCTGTAGATTTCGCCAGTCGGCACGAATGGCGCTGCGCACGCTCTCCTCGGACAGATCCAGCGCTCGCCGGGCCTGCTGCTCCGTGATGATGGCGCTGCGCATCACATTTCGCTCCGGCTTCTGGTTCAGGTTCAGGTCCGTATTGATGCCCATGCTGTAGTTCCGGTTCTCAGGCTCCAGGCCAAACTGCTTGCGCCCGGGGTTGTCCAGCACGCTGTAGTTCACCAGGGCGTTCACGGTGGGCAGCACCTGCTGCTTGGCCACCAGCACCTTGCGGCTGGCGTCTTCCACCTGGTCACGCAGGTTCCACACATCCAGTCGGTTGCTCAGCCCTACCGTCAGCGCATCCTCCAGATTGCCGGGCACCTCGATGATCTTCAGATCCTCCTTGTCCTTGTAGTCCAGCACGATCTTCTCAGTCACCGGCAGCCCCAGGTTGATCTTCAGGTTGTCCAGCGCCGCCTCATATGCCTGGATCGCGTTGAGCCAGTTGCGGTTGAATACGATTCGGGACTGCACCAGACGAAACACCGACGACTTCGTGCTGTTCGCCGCATTCTCCGCCTGCATCGCCGTCTCTCGTGCCACCACAAAATCGAATGCCTTGAAGGCCAGATACGCGTTTCGCGCAGTCTCACGGGATTGGATGGCGCTGTAATACTGCTGGGTGATGCTCACCACAAAGGACTTCCGGTACTGCGCAAAGGTGCGGATCGCGTAGATCACATTGCGCTCCGCCTGCGTCAGCGTCTCCGAGGCGGAAAGGTACCCCGTACCCGCCAGAATCGGCTGCGTCAGCGAGACCCCCAGCTGGGAGAGCCCGTTGTTGTTGCCGCCTCCGGTCAGGAATCGCACAAAATTTGTCGTCAGATTCGTGGCGATCTGCGCCCCCGTGCGCGTCAGCGCAGACACACCCAGGTTCCCAGTGGTCGTCTGCGTCGTGGTCCGCACCAGCGTGTTGACGCTGCTCACATTCAGCGTGCTCGATTTCGTGCCCGACCCGCTTCCGGCAAAAATGGGCGAGTACTGCTGCCGCGTCAGCGTCAGGCCCAGCGCCGCCTGGTACACGGCTTCCTTCTGCGTCAGATAGGTTCGGTTGCGGTGCACTGCCAGCTCCAGCGCCTTGGCCAGGTTGATCACGCGCCCCCCTTCTTCCACAAAGGCCCGGTCCCCCAGAAACTCCTCCTTCTTCATGTTCTTCCGCAGTTCCTCCATCTTCACCGGCGGCGGCGGTGTGATGTCCAGAAAGTCCTGCCCGGAGTTCGGCACCTTGCTGGCCTTTTTGCGCAAAATGCCATAGGTTTCCTTGTCCGCCCACTTCTTGTAAAAGCCCGTGCTGCACGCGCTCAACCCCAGGGCCAGAAGCATGATGGATGCTACGGCGGGCTGGGGGAGTCGGGTTTTAAGCATAGGCATTCGTACCGGCATCGGGGTGGTTGAGCCGGAAAGGTTGGTTTTTGGGGGCCCATTGATACGCAGCCCCTTAGGGGAATCTATCGAATCCATGCCAAAACCTCGTTGCCACCCTCCGGCACTCCGTTACTATGACTCCCCTCATGTCCGACATTCCCAACGTCGCAGAAACTGAAGAACTCCTCAAGGAGACCTCCGGATCCCCCCCGACCCGGAAAACGCTCATTGAGAAACTCGACAATTGGGATGACTGGGCCAGCTGGGACGAATTCTACCGCACCTACTCCGGCTTCGTCTTCCACGTCGCACGCAAGACCGGCCTCAGCGATGACGAGGCCAATGACGTCGTGCAGGAAACCTTCATCGGCGTGGCCAAGAACCTCCAGAAAAAGAAGTTCGACACCAGCCTCGGCTCCTTCAAATCCTTCCTCCTCAACCAGGCCCGCTGGCGCATCCTTGACCAGTTCCGCCGCCGCAAAAAGCAGCAGAGCCGCGAGGCCAATCTGTATGCCGATGAAACCGACGAGCGCCGCACCGCGCCGATCGACCGCTGTGCGGACCCCAACGGCGTCGCCCTTGAAAAGCTCTGGGAAAAGGAATGGCAGGACAAGGTCATGGACATCGCCCTGCGCCGCGTCCGCGCCCTCGTCTCCCCGCGCCAGTTCCAGATCTTCTCTTGCTACGTCCTCAAAGGCTGGAGCCCCGAGCGCGTGAAAAAGGAGCTCGGCGTCAATGCCGCCCAGGTCTACCTCGCCAAACACCGCGTCGGCCGCATTTTGAAGCGTGAAGCCGCAAAACTGGCCGAAGCGGAGGAATGACGGCTCGAAGAGTGAATGGGATGCCCACGCCTCATGAAAACTCTCCGGTATCTCTCATGGACCGCTTTGCTTTTGTTCCCGCTGCATCTCGTGCGGGCCGCTGCGAAGGCTGACACTGCCGCCCCCGAAGTGGTTGCGAAACTGCTGCAATGCATACGCCAGGTGCCTTTGTGGAGATCAGACCGCTTGTGGACGCTGGAGGAATGGCGCGCCTGCGGTGCCTGCGCCCGGGAGTTCCAGGCCGCGTCAGTGCCGGCACGTACTGAGGCGGTGCAGGCATATCAGAATTGGCTGCGTGAAAAACGCACCTCCTTCACGGCGGATGGCACAGGCACCTACCCGTCCCAGATCTACCTTCTGCTGCGTGTTTGTTACCAGGTGGAAAAGCATTCCCGGCAGATCAACGCCCTCGATGCCAAGTCTCCGAATGGCATGTACCCGCTGGCCTGCAAGGACGACACACTGGAGATGATCGGCCTGCCAGACTGGAGTTCAGGTCTTTATCTTCCTGCGGTCGATCTCAAAAGGATCCACTCACTTTGCCCGCTGCGTGATCTCACGCGGGCGAAGGTTAAGCTTCCAGACGGCACAGTCGTCCCGCTGCTGCGCTGACAGGAGGATGATCCCAACCATGGCTGAAAGCCCCCGCACCTCTCCGCCGTAGCGGTCAGGTCATGCGCAGCATCCTCGCCCTCCTCCTCCTCGTTCCCATCCTGCACGCGGCGGAGCCCGCCCCCCTCTTCATCGAAGGCTACGCCGGCCAGCGCAGCATCGCGCAGGGGGAGGAGATCGGCATCCACGTGAACACCACGGCGGCCAAGTATGAAATCGAAGTCGCGCGTCTCGGTGCAGAGCGCACCGTTGTGTGGAAAAAATCGGAGGTGCCCGGTGCCGCCTACCCTGTGCCGGAGGACGCCTCCGCCAATGGCTGCCGCTGGCCGGAGAGCATCCGCGTGCCCAGCACCGCAGCCTGGAAGTCCGGCTTCTATGAAGTGATCTTCCGCGCTGCAGACACCGGCGGCAAATGGACGCACCGCGGCCGCCGCACCGCCGAGGGCAGCGCCTGGTTCATCGTGCGTCAGGCCACGCCGGGCAGCACCTCCAAGATCCTCCTCCAGCTCTGTACCAACACCTACAACGCCTACAACAACTGGGGCGGCTTTTCCGTTTACGCCTACAGCAGCCTCTCCAACAACCAGGGCCACCGCGTCAGCTTCGAGCGCCCCTGCCCGCCGCAGTTTCCACGCTGGGAACTGCCCTTCGTCCAGTGGGCGGAAAAGAACGGCTGCACACTCGAGTTCGCCGCCAATGACGACCTCGAGTTCCGTCCCGAAATCCTCTCCAGCTACAAGCTCGTCCTCAGCGTCGGTCATGACGAATACTGGAGCACTCCCATGCGCGACAACCTCGAAGCCTGGATCGGCAAAGGCGGCAACGTCGCCTTCTTCAGCGGCAACACCTGCTGCTGGCAGGTCCGCGCCGAGGACGGCGGCCGCGCCTTCACTTGCTGCAAGCAGAACTACCACCTCGATCCCGTCTATCAGGCACGTCAGTACAAAACCGTCAGCACCCTCTGGAGTCACCACCTGCTTCAGCGCCCGGAAAATGAACTCACCGGCGTCGGCTTCCTCTATGGCGGCTACCGCAAAAGCCACGGCCAGTTCATGGACGACCCCGCCGAGTATGAAGTGCACCGCCCGGATCACTGGATCTTCGAAGGCACCAGCCTCAAGCGTGGAGACAAGTTCGGCGGCAAGGACACCATCGTCGGCTACGAGTGCGACGGCTGCCAGCTGGAATGGAAAAACGGCCTCCCCTTCCCCACCTTCAAAGACGGCACGCCCAAGACCTTTGAAGTCCTCGCCACCTGCCCCGTGCGCTGGCACCCGGACGACGCCGAGTGGTATGAAAAATGGGAGACCGGCCGCACCGGCGCAGCCTGCCTCGGCCTCTACACACGCGGCGGCACCGTCTTCACCGCTGCTACCACCGACTGGGCCCACGGCCTCAAAGGCGAGGACGCCACCGTCATCCGCATCACCAAAAACGTCATCGACCGCCTCTCCAAGTAACGGCTGCTGCGCAAATGCGATGCGCAAAACGCAAACATGGCGTCGCCATGCCACCGTGCTGCGGTATGATTCCTCATGCCTGTGAATCCACAGCTCTGCTGGCACGCCGCGACCTCCGATATGGTCGCCTCCTCATGGCAGACGGATGCTCATTCTGGACTGACCGCCGCTGAGGCGGCAGCGCGCCTCACACAGCACGGCCTCAATGGCCTGCCTGAAACTCCGCGCAAGCCCCTGTGGCGAATCTTTGCCTCCCAGTTCGCCAGCCCGCTCATCTACATTCTCTTGGTCGCGGCTCTGATCTCGTTTGCCATGGGGCACGCCAGCGATGCTGCCGTGATCCTCGTCGTGCTGCTGGTCAATGCCGTCATCGGCGCACTGCAGGAGGGACGTGCCGAGCACTCCATGGCCGGGCTGCGTTCCATGTCATCTCTGAATGTTCGCACCATCAGAGATGGGCATGAAACGGTCATCGCAGCACGCGAGCTGGTTCCCGGAGACATCTTGCTCCTTGCCGCTGGAGATGCCGTCGGCGCCGATGCACGTCTGCTTGAAGCATCCGCTTTGGAAGCCACCGAGGCGGCACTCACCGGCGAGTCACTGCCCGTGCTGAAACACACCGATGTCCTGCCGGAGGATACCGTGCTCGGAGACCGCAAAAACATGCTCTTCTCCGGCACCCACCTCACCTCGGGCCGCGGGCGTGCGGTGGTCGTCGCCACAGGCCTGCAGACGGAAGTCGGAAAAATCGCCGGGCTGACCACTGCGGCCAGGGAGCCCAGAACACCGCTGGAGCTTCGCCTGCAGCAGTTCGGCCAGTGGCTCGTGGCCGCAGCGGTTCTGCTGTTTGGCATCATGCTCGCCTTTGGCCTCATGCGCGGCATCCCCTTCACCCAGATTTTCATGGTGGCCGTCAGTGAGCTGGTCTCGATGGTCCCTGAGGGGCTGCCGGTGGCCATGACCATCGCACTGGCCGTGGGCATGCAGCGCATGGCACGGCGTGGCGCCATCGTGCGTCGTCTTGCCGCCGTGGAGACTCTCGGCTCCACCAGCATCATCTGCAGCGACAAAACGGGCACCCTCACCAGGAACGAAATGACCGTCACCACCCTGCTGCTGGCGGACGGCAGGCAGATAGACGCCCACGGTACCGGCTACTCTCCGGCAGGCAGTCTCTCCTGTGGGGACGCGGACATCACCGCACAGGATGACGCCACACTCCGCGCCCTGCTGGAAGCCGCCGTGCTGTGCAACGACGCGCAGCTCGTGCCACCAGATGCCGCAGACTCCCGCTGGAGGCCATTGGGAGATCCTACCGAGGCAGCGCTTCTCACCGTGGCGCTCAAAGGCTGCGTGGAGCCACAAACACTGCGCCACCAGTGGCCGCGCCATGCGGAGATCCCCTTTGATTCAGCCACCAAGATGATGGCCACGCTGCACCAGAACGGCTCGGAAAGGCGCATCGTCTTCAAAGGAGCGCCCGAAATGCTGCTAGTCCTCTGCGACCCGGCGACTCTCGACCTGCCCCGCACACAGCAGGCTGCGGACACCCTCGCCGCGCAGGCGTTGCGCGTGCTCGCCGTTGGCGAAGTACGGGACGCTCCTCTGGATGAGCGCGCAGGCTTTGATCCCTTTCGCGGGCGCATTCGCTTCCTCGGTCTGCTGGCGCAGATGGACCCGCCGCGCGATGAAGTGCGCGCCGCCGTCGCCGAATGCCAGGCCGCAGGCATCCGCCCCGTCATGGTCACCGGCGATCACAAAGCCACCGGCCTGGCGATCGCCACCGCACTGGGCATCGCACAGCCCGGAGATCTCGCTGTGGATGGCAGCGAGCTCGAATTGATGCCGGAGCAGGACCTCCGGGCCAACCTCGATCGCATCTCGGTCTTTGCACGCGTGCACCCTGCGCAAAAGCTGCGCATCGTCTCCGCCTTCCAGTCCCGGCAAAAAGTCGTGGCCATGACGGGAGATGGCGTAAACGACGCCCCAGCCCTGGCCGCGGCCGATGTCGGTGTCGCCATGGGAATCACCGGCACCGAAGTCGCCAAAGGCGCGGCCAAAATCGTCCTCACAGACGACAACTTCGCCACCATCATCAAAGCCGTCGCCGAAGGCCGCCTCGTCTATCAGAACCTCAAGAAGGTCATGCTGTTCCTGTTCGCCACCTCCATCGACGAAATCTTCGTGCTTCTTCTGGCGCTGCTCTGCGGCTATCCCCTTCCTCTGGCGGCTGTGCAGATACTGTGGATCAACATCGTCACCGAGGGCACCGTGACCGTGAACCTCGTCATGGAGGGCCCTGAAGGGGACGAAATGCGCCGTACTCCCACACCGGTGAATGAACCGCTCATCACCCGTTCCATGTTTGGCCGGCTCCTCCTCATGTCCACGACATCCGTGATCGCGATCTTCAGCTTCTTCACCTGGCGTCTGACGACCTCCGCCCCCTTTGAACTGGTGCAGAGCGAAACCTTCACCCTGGTGGTCGTCTGCCAGTGGTTCAATCTGCTCAACTGCCGCAGCACCTTGAAATCGGCCCTCAATCTCGATGTGCTGAAGAATGCATGGCTCGTAGGCGGCCTCGTGCTTGGCAATATCCTGCAGCTCATTGTCATCTACACCGGGTCAATGAACCGCATCTTCCACACCGTGCCGATCCCCCTGGCGGACTTCCTTCTCCTCGGCCTCATCGGCAGCAGCGTGCTCTGGGTGGAAGAAGGCCGCAAATGGCTGGCCCGGCGCGCACTGGAGCACAAGGTGTCGGCGTGCGGCTGAATTCAGCTGGCTCATTGTGCCATTCCGCGCATCTTCCATCTATAAATCGCCAAAAAGCGCGGAGCCCTGCCTTTGCCATCACCTATCTTCACACGGTCATGAAGCACACACCTCCACCCCATGCTGCTGAGCTCTCCATCCAGCGCACACTCCAGAGTGTGGAAGACTACGTTCGCGAGCAGCCCGCCAAGGCCGTGGCCGCCGCGCTCGGGGTGGGCCTCGTGCTGAATCTCGCACCGCCGCGCATGCTGGCACGAATCACCTCCACTCTGACCTCCCGCCTGCTGCCGCCTGCGCTGCTCGGCCTCGGTGTGCTCAAGGCCTTCGAGATCTGCTGCGAAAAGATCGACTCCAAATCCCGCTGACACTGCCTTTGCATTCAATGAGATGAGTCGTTCGTCACACTCATGCCACCACTGTCCCATTGCAAAAACGCTCCGCCGCCGGACAGATGGCACGCATGAACATTCACCTGCTCGCCATTGATGCAGCCCTAAGCCAGGTACGTTCACGCAGCAGCGGCCTCACCTCTGCAGAGGCCGCCACCCGCCTCGCTGAATCCAGCACGCATCTGCGCAAAACCAGCCGCGGCCCCTGGCGTCTGCTGCTCAATCAGTTCCGCAGCCCGCTCGTCATTCTGCTGCTGGTGGCCATGTCCATCTCCGCCTTTCTCGGAGACAAGATGGATGTCCTCATCGTCTCCACCGTCGTGCTTATGAGCACGCTGCTCGGCTTCTGGCAGGAGTACCGCGCCGCCAATGCCGTGGCTGCGCTCCTCGCCATGATCCAGGCCCGCGCCACCGTGCTGCGAGATGATCAGAAAATCGAAGTCCCCGCCGAGCAGGTGGTGCCAGGAGACGTCGTCCTCCTCAGCGCCGGAGACACCATCCCCGGAGACGGCCTCCTGCTGGAGTCCAAGGACCTCTTCGTCGATGAATCCGCCCTCACCGGAGAGAGCTACCCCGCCGAGAAAAAAGCCGGCACTGTGGCCGCCGACGCCCGCCAGAGCGAGCGTACCAACGCCGTCTTTGAAGGCACCCATGTCGTCAGCGGCACCGCACGTGTCCTCATCATGGACACGGGTTCAGACACCGAGTTTGGCACCATCTCAGAGCGCCTGCGTCTGCGGGCCCCAGAGACGGATTTCGAGCGCGGGCTGCGCCGTTTCGGCGAAATGCTCATCAGGGTCACGCTGCTCTTCGTCATCGCCATTTTTGCCATCAATGTCTTCTTCCACCGTCCTGTGCTGGAGGCTTTCATGTTTGCGCTCGCTCTTGCCGTGGGAATGACCCCCGAGCTGCTTCCTGCCATCGTCAGCATCACTCTGGCGCGTGGTGCCAAGCGCATGGCGCAGGATCAGGTCATTGTCCGCCGCCTCTCCTCCATCGAAAACTTCGGCAGCATGAATGTCCTCTGCTCGGACAAAACCGGCACCCTCACCGAGGGCCGCGTGCGCCTCCTTGCCGCGCATGATGCGCAGGGGAACGCAAGCGACACCGTGCGCCTGCACGGCGTGCTCAATGCCACCTTTGAAAGCGGCTTCACCAATCCCATTGATGCCGCGCTGCGTGCCGAAACCGGCCTCGACATCTCCGGCTGGCACAAGTTTGACGAGGTGCCCTACGACTTCATCCGCAAGCGCCTCAGCGTTGTCGTGGAGCATGCCAATGGCTCACACCGCCACCTCATGATCACCAAGGGGGCTTTCACCAATGTGCTCGCCGTTTGCACCAAGGTGGCAGCTTCCGGCGGGGATCAGCCCATCGAGGCATTTCGTGACACCCTGCAGCAGCGCTTTGCAGATTACAGCCACGCCGGCCACCGCGTGCTCGGCCTTGCCTGCCGGGATGTCACTGATGATCCCGTGATCAACAAGGATGATGAGCAGGACATGACCTTCACCGGCTTCCTCCTTTTTGACGACCCACCGAAAGCCGGAGCCGCAGAGGCCATTCAGGAGCTGCGCCAGCTCGGCGTCGGGCTCAAGGTCATCACCGGAGACAACCGCCTCGTGGCCCAGCGCCTCGGCGCGCAGATGGGCATCGCCAGCCCGGAGGTGCTCACCGGAGACATCCTGCACCAGATGAACGACGCCGCGCTCGTCAATCGCGTCAGCGAGGTGGACATCTTTGCCGAGACCGAGCCCAATCAAAAAGAGCGCATCCTCATCGCCCTGCGCAAGGCGGGTCACGTCGTCGGTTATCTGGGCGATGGCATCAATGACGCCTCCGCACTCCACGCCGCCGATGTGGGCATCTCCGTCGATGGTGCAGTGGATGTGGCCAAGGAGGCTGCGGACATCGTGCTGCTGCGCCATGACCTCGGCGTCCTGGCGCGCGGTGTACGCAATGGCCGCATCACGTTCGCCAATACGCTCAAATACATCTTCATCGCCACCAGTGCCAATTTCGGCAACATGTTCAGCATGGCCGGAGCCTCCCTCTTCCTGCCCTTCCTCCCGCTGCTGCCCAAGCAGATCCTGCTCAACAACTTCCTCTCAGACCTCCCCGCGCTCACCATTGCCACCGATTCCGTCGATCCCGAGCAGGTGCAGAAGCCCCGCCGCTGGGATCAGAAGTTCATCCGCCGTTTCATGGTCGCCTTCGGCCTTGTCAGCTCTGTCTTCGACTACCTGACCTTCGGCGCGCTGCTGCTTCTGCTGCATGCCACCGAAAGTCAGTTTCAGACCGGCTGGTTCATTGAGTCCGTGCTGACACAGATGTTCATCGTCATGGTCATTCGTACGCACCGCTCCATTTTTAAAAGCCGTCCCGGCCGCATTCTTGCCGCTGCCACGCTCACCGTGGCAGGCAGCGTCATTTTCCTGCCCTACACACCGCTCGGAGCACTCTTCGGCCTCGTGCCGCCGCCTTGGTATTTCATGCTCACGCTTGCTGGCATCACCCTGCTCTACCTCCTCACCAGCGAAATGATGAAACGCATCATGTTCGCACGTCTTGAGCAGCGCTGATCTTAATTTTTCAGCATCCGCTTCGCGCACACCAGCCCCGGCACCATCGGCAGCCAGAAGCTCAGGCCGCGGAACAGCAGCGTCGCAGACAGCCCCAGAGACAGCGGCAGACCGATGCTTTTCAGAGACATCACAGACGCCGTTTCAAACGTGCCAAGCCCTCCCGGAATGATCCCGATCGTGCGGAAGAGCGTGGACACCATGAAGCTGGAAAACACCCCGCCCGGAGAAGCCGTCACGCCCAGCGCGCGCGCCGCCACCCAGATCGTCGTGGCATCCAGCAGAAAATTCACCACATGCAGCGCAAAGGCCGCAAACAGCACTCGCTTGTTCTTCACGATGGCCGGATGCGCATGCTCCAGCCAGTCCGCCAGCTTGGCCAGTTTGGCAAAGCGCCTCAGCCTGGGCTTCAGCCAGCGCATGCCGCCGTTTGGCAGCGAGAGCTGCACCCAGCACATCCCCGCGCCTGCCAGCACAAAGATCAGCATCGCCACATCCACCCACACCGGCAGGCAGGCATGATACAGCGCCACCGCCAGAGCCACCCCCATGCACGCTGCATAGGCCAGGTAGTACATGCCATTGTCCACCAGCACGGCTGAGGCCACCACCGCACGTGGCAGTCCCATGCGTGAAAGCGCACCAGACACCACCGCCACGCCGCTGATCCCGGCAGATGGCAGCGCCTGGTCCACAAACAGCATCGCCAGGCTGATCTGATAAGATTTGCCCAGGGGCAGCTCATGCCCCGTGGCACCCGTGGCCACACGCCATACGACGCCCTGCATCAGATAGGTGCCGGCCTGCAGCACCAGCGCCAGCAGCAGCCACCTCAAATCCATCTGCTTCAGGAGGCTCAAAAATTCCTCTTCTTCTGTCAGGTGCGTCACCACCAGGATCAGCGCCGCGCACGCGGCAGCCCCCATCAGCCACACCATCCATGGCATAGGCGGCAGCCGGTCCTGCGGGCTCTTCATCAGAAGATCCGCTTCTTCATCGCTGTTCGTCGCCTCGGGCATGACTCTCTTTGAAATTTCCGTCACATGAAGTCAACCTCGAACCCAGCGCCTCCCCCGGCTGTTTAGGTTCATCCACGCACAAGATATGAAGACATTTGCTTGTTGTCTTCCCTGCCGCCGATTTTACCTCATCATGTCATGTATTACTACGCGCTGAAAATGCTCATTGGCGACCGCGCCAAATACATCGGCATCATCATCGGCCTCACTTTCGCCTCCCTGCTCATCACGCAGCAGTCAGCCATCTTCGCGGGTGTCATGGCACGCACCTTCAGCTTTCTCACCGATGTTTCCATGCCAGACATCTGGGTGGTCGATCCCCAGGTGCAGTACATCGACGACATCAAGCCCCTTCAGGCAACCAAGGTGCTCCAGGTCCGCGGCGTCACCGGGGTGGAGTGGGCTGTGCCGCTTTACAAAGGCTCCCTGCGCGCGCGCCTGGACAATGGCACCTTCCAGACCTGCATCGCCATCGGCCTTGATGATGAGACCCTTATCGGCGGCCCGCCGCGCATGCTCGTCGGCCAGCTCTCTGATCTCCGCCGCAGCGATGGTGTCATCGTGGACCAAGCCGGCGCCGAGGGAAAGCTGGCAAGGCGCGCTCCGGACGGCAGCCGCATTCCGCTCAAGGTGGGTGACTCCCTCGAACTCAATGACCACCGCGTTTACGTCGTGGGCATCTGCCAGGTCACCGCCACCTTCCAGGCCAATCCCGTCATTTACACCACCTACTCCCGCGCCACCACCTTCGCTCCGCAGGAGCGCAAGCTGCTCTCCTTTGTCATCGCCAAGGCCAGCGCTGGAGAAGACACCGAGGCCGTGTGCCAGCGCATTCAAGAAGCGACTCATCTGCGCGCTTACACACCTTCCAAATTCAAGACGCTCACCTTCTACTACTATCTCAAATACACCGGCATGCCGATCAACTTCCTGACCGCTGTTGCGCTGGGATTCATTGTCGGCATCACCATCTCAGGCCAGACCTTCTACAATTTCACCCTCGATAACCTGCGCTACTTCGGCACGCTCAAGGCCATGGGCACCACCAACCGTACGCTGCTCAAGATGATCCTGCTGCAGGCCCTCATCGTGGGTGCCATCGGCTACGGTCTCGGCGTTGGCCTTGCTTCCGCCTGGGGCGGACTGCTCAGCGGGCGCACGCAGATCGCCTTCCTTCTGCCCTGGCAGCTTCTGCTCATTTCCGCTGTTGCCATCATGTTCATCTGTTTGTCGGCCGCTGCACTCAGCATCCGCAAAGTGATGAAACTGGAGCCCGCCGTGGTCTTCCGCAGCTGACTACTTTCCGCATGTCCGAGCTTCCTCCACATTCCACTTCTCGGATCGCCGTGCGCTGCCATGGACTCACCAAAACTTTTGGTGCAGGCGCCACCGCCTTCCAGGCTCTGCGTGGGGTCGATCTCGAAGTGCGCACCGGCGAGCTGCTCATGCTCGTGGGCCCCTCCGGCTGCGGCAAGACGACACTTATTTCCATCATCGCCGGTGTGCTGCGTCGGGATGGCGGGGAATGCACTGTCTTCGACCAGGATTACCTCTCCATGACGGAGCAGGAGATCACCCGCTTTCGTGGCTCGCACACCGGCTTCGTGTTCCAGGCCTTCAATCTCATTCCCACCCTCACCGCTTCGGAAAACGTCTCCGCCCCGCTTGTCATCAATGGCATGAACCGCAGGGCTGCAGTGGCCCAGGCACGTGAGATGCTGCGCCGTGTGGGCTTTGACGAACGCATGCTGGAATCCTCCCCCGTGGATCTCTCCGGCGGCCAGCAGCAGCGTGTCGCGATCGCACGCGCTCTCGTGCACCAGCCTGACATCATCGTCTGCGACGAACCCACCAGCGCGCTCGACAGCGAAACCGGCCGCAAGGTCATGCAGATCATGCGCGAGCTCGCTCTCGCCTCCAATCGCGCCCTCATCGTCGTCACCCACGATGCGCGCATTTTCGACTTTGCCGACCGCATCGCCCACATGGAGGACGGCCGCATCACCGGCATCGAAATTCCGCAAAAAAACGCCGCTGCATCCTGACACACTCTCGCACGCCATGATCCGCAAATACATCCTCCCCGCACTTGCCCTGGCAGGCGTCATCCTCGGCATTGTCGTCTCTTTTCAAGGCGCCAAATCCGTTCCTCCGGCCAAACCAGTCGCCAGTCCCGCACACTCCCCTTACAGCGCTTTTGTGGCAGGAGCTGGCATCATCGAGGCCAGCACGGAAAACATCGCCATCGGCACCACCGTGGGTGGCGTCGTGGCGCACATCGCTGTGCAAATCGGCAGCCAGGTGAAAGCGGGAGATCCCCTCTTCACTCTCGACGACCGCACCCACCGCGCCGAGATAGCCCTGCGCGAAAACACAGTCAAAGTCGTGGAGGCCCAGCTGGCAGACGCCAGGGACGAGCTGGCCTTCAATGAAAACGTCGGAGACAAGGGAGCTGTCAGCGCCGAGGACACCAACAAGCGCCGCAACGCCGTCCGCATCACCGAGGCGCAGCTGGCGCAGGCCAAGGCCCAGCTGGCCAGCGCTCAGACCGAACTGGAAAAGCTCACCGTTCGCGCACCCGTCAGCGGGCAGGTGCTGCAGATCAAAATCCATCTGGGCGAGTACGCGCCCGCAGGCATGCTAAGCACACCGCTCATGATGCTCGGCAGCGTGGATCCCCTCTACGTGCGCGCCGATGTGGATGAGGACGACGCCTGGCGCATCCGCTCCGGTGCCGTGGCCACCGGCTCCCTGCGCGGCAACAAGGACATCAGCACCCCGCTCAAGTTCGTACGCTTTGAACCCTACGTCCTGCCCAAACGCTCCCTCACCGGAGACAGCACCGAGCGCGTGGACACACGCGTGCTGCAGGTCATCTTCAGCTTCACCCGTGGCGACCTGCCGCTCTTCGTCGGTCAGCAGATGAACGTCTTCATCGACGCCCCCACCCGCACCTTCAAGCCCGTAACAGGACAGCCCTCTGTCGAGGTGAAGTCCTGAGCGTCAGGCTACTCGTTCGAGATCATTTCCCCAGCACAGGAAGCACGCGGCTGGCGATCTCCTGGGTCAGCAGTTGATAGGCTGGAGTCTGCCAGTGGTAGTTGTCTCCTGAGGCGAGGTCCAGATGTGCGGCCAGCAGGGCGTAGGCATCGATCACTTCGATTCCCTCCTGTTTCATCACCTGGGCGGAAAGAGTGTTGAGGCGCATCACCACGTCATTTTTGTCTCCAAGTGCAGTGACAGGTTTGTCCGGGGCAGGACGTGCGGCCGTGTGCGGAGTGGTCATGAGGTAGAAGATTTTGGCCTGAGGCGCACCATTCTTGAAACAACGCGTCAGTTTCTGCATCCGCTCCAGCACCACCACATCGGAAACCTGGGCAGGCGTCCAGTGCAGGGAATGCAGGCCGTTGTTGAAAACAATGGCGTCAAACTTGTAGCGACCTGCCATTTCGGTCAGCGCCTGCTCCGGCACGTCGCCACCCACAAAGTGGACGCAATGGAAGGTATAAACATTCTTTTTGAGCATCTCGGGAATGAAAGAGCCGCTGTAGCCCATGGAGATGGAGTCGCCGTAGATCAGCACCTTGGGCCACTCCGGGTGCTCGATCTTTGGCACGTCCAGGGCCCAGCCCTTGCCAGCCACCGCACCGCGTGGGAACTGGCCTGTGCTCTCCTTCTTTGAGACGTAGCTGAAGGCAGGCCCGAAAACCTTCACGCTCTGTACCGTCACGGGCATGGTCTTGGATTTCGGATTGTCGTTGCGCCCGATCCACATCGGCCCGCTGTTAGGAACGAGCTCCATGAAGCACTTTTTGATGGGAGCGTCATCGATGTAGAAAGTCGCCAGCCCATTGCGCACGGCCAGGGTGAAGGTGCAGGGCTTGTTGATTTCGGGCTCATTGCGACCGTTGAGCGAACCACCGACCATGAGGATCTTGTTCACGACGGAGTTCACCTGCCGCGCATAATACGGCTTGTCCTTGTAATTGAAAAACATGGCAAAACCGTCGTCCTTGTCGCTGCCCTGTTTGTTCATCACCGTAAAGACGGAGTCCTGCACCAGAGCATCCAAAGAAAGCGTGACCTGCACGGTGAAGTTCTTCTGATCTGGAAAAGCCTCCGCAGGCACGGCGAAGGATGCGCCATCGTGCAGCTTCACGACACCATCTGCCTTCTCCACCGCCGGGAGGTCGTTTTTGGCGAGATCCCAGAGCGGGGATTCTTCGGCAGCGGCCAAGCCCGCGAATGCGAGCGCAAACAGGAGCATCGTCAGTCTTTTCATGGCAGTTTGGATTAACGCTGACCGATCACACTGAAATCGAGATCGCCTTTTCCGGCATCCACACCTGCGCGCATGGTGGCGGCGGTGCAGTCCAGTGCGGGTGTGTTCAGCTTGGCCTCAGTGGCCAGCTCGCGGGCAAAGTCGGCGTCCTTGAGCATGTTGCGCAGGGAGAAGTGCGCTTCGTAGTCGCCCTTGATGATGGCGGGCAGCTTCATGCCGATGAGCGTGGAGTAGTTGGCGTTGCTCTCCAGCGCCTCGTGCAGTTTTTCCAGGGCAATGCCGTTCGCCTTGGTAATGTCCGCCGCCTCGGCCACGGCCTCCACGATCACGGCGGAGACGAGGTTTGTGACGATCTTGACCACCATGGCATCTCCCACTTCTCCGAGGGGCAGGATCTTGGCGGCGCTGGCCTCCAGCACGGGGCGGGCGCGCTCCAGCAGCAGATCGCTGCCGCCGATGTAGTAGCAGAGCTTGCCATTCTGTGCGGCCATTTTGCTTCCGGTGAAGGGAGCGTCGAGAAACGCCGCACCAGCCTCCTGCACGCGCTTTGCCGCCTCCAGGGTGGCGGCCTTGCTGACGGTGGCGTGGTTCATGATGAGGTGCCCCGCTTTGAGGGCAGGCTTCATGTCGTCGATGGCCTCCAGCAGCGCCTTGCTGTCGCGCACGAAGATTTGAATGATGCTGGCGGCCTCTGCCACCTCGTGCGGCGAGGCGAGGAAATTTGGCACCGGGCGCGCGCTCCTGCTCCAGACAAACACTTCATGTCCTGCCTTGCGCAGATTTTCCGCCACACGACTGCCGATGATGCCGAGCCCGAGAATGCCAACGTTGGGTTTCATGACCACGCCCTTAGCGTGCATTTCCTGCCGTGCAAATCCTCACCGTGCAGGCTCGGTGCTGCTGATCACCTCATCTTGAATCAGCAGCTGGGTGCGCTTTCGCAGGGCTGCCAGCAGTTCCTGAACCGCCGACTCCCGGCGCTGGCTGGTCAGCATGGCGCTGATCTCCACCTGCACCTCGTCAAACGCTGGAAGGTGTGAGGCCCTCTGCTCTTTCAGCAGGATGAGGTGCCAGCCCAGGCGCGTGCGCACCAGCCCGCTCACCTGGCCCACCCGCAGCCCGCGCACGGCTGCGATGAAATCCGCCGGCATGCGCTCGTGGGTGAACCAGCCCAGATCCCCACCCAGCTTTCTGCTGCGCTCGTCCTCGGAGTGAGCTGCAGCGAGCTGCGCCAGGGTGCTCCTCCCTGCCAGCATCTGCTGCTGCAGCTCTCTGATCTCAGCCTCCCGGTCCGGCTTTCCAGGCGAGGCCTGGGCCAGAAACAGGTGAGCCGCATGCCAGGCGTGCGGGATGCGGAGTGCCTCCTTGTGGTGCTCATACCAAGCCTGAACCACCTGTGGGGTGATCTTGGCCACCTCGGGCTGAATTTGTGCGGCGATCCAGGCCTCATCGCGCTGAGACTCCTCGATCTGCGCCGTCAGGGTCTTGGACGTCAGATGCTGCGCCGCCATGCGGCTGGGTGCCTCCTCTGGCTCCGCAAACTGCCGCTGCATCATGTCCGCCTCCTGCCGGGCCGATGGGCTGGGAGCGGCGCCTCCGGGGTCGTCCTCCAGACGGAAGATCCGCACCAGACGGTCATCGATCAAACGGTCCAGAACCTCCCGGCGAAGCTGATGCTGGGACTCGGGACTCAAGGAGGCCATGCGGCATCCCGTTTCCACAATTCCAATCTCAGTGCCACCGCCAGCTCCCGCCTTGAGATGGGTTGACCGCCCACCTCCGCAACGACTCCACCCCGCAGCCAGCGGTCCAAGGGCCCGTGGTAATAATAGAGGTCAGCCGCCAGATAGGAGGCCGCCGCCGCCAAAAGTAGGACGGCCCACCATCCCAGCAGCCCTTGGAAAATACGCGACATCAGTGCCTGCAGCCTAGGGCAACCCCAGCCCGGCGCAAGCCAAGCCCCACCTGCGAGGCTCCACCCAAGTTCTATTGAGTCTTATTTTCACATTTTTAACAAAATAAACCTCGATTTATCTCATTCTTATTATAAATTTCATAACATCATGACATTCCCCCGGTTCTTCACCCTGCTCTTTGCGGCCTGGACCGTCTCGGCATCGGCTGCGACGGTTTCCGTGACTGGTTTGGATAATAACGGAGACGTGATCGGGCAGTATGTCATTGGCGGTCAGACCTATTGGTGGATGTGCATCGAGCCCGGACCGCCCGCCATCAGCAACCAGACCATCACCGCCAACAGCCTGTCTTTCACCGACGGCTGGACCGTGCAGAACACCGAGCGCTACAACAACACTTACGCAGCTGACCCAAGCTTCTACGCCAGCATCGTCCCCAAGCAGATCACGGTGATGGAATACGTGCTGGACACCTACCTGCCCTGGGACACGCTGGCTGGCGCATCTGGACGCTTTCTGGAGCAAAGCGGCGACTTTAACAACTTCAACAACAACGACAGCTTCTACAATGCGATGTTTGCGGTGCAGGACTTCCTGGCGCAGACGGAGGGCAAGCCGCCGAAGTCGGACTTTACCGACATGAGCGACTATCTGGACTACTACGCCGGACACGGCAATGCCACGGACGACGCCCGCTCGGCCATCTTCCAGAGCATCCTCAGTGATGTGGCCTCGAAGGATGGCTCGGGCTTCTTCGCCACATACACGGCGCAGCACAGCTACTCCACGATCAACACCTTTGCCCCAGAAGCAGATCCCAGCAACTGGCAGGACGGTCTCGTGATCGGCCTGACGGCAGTGCCGGAACCGGGCAGCGCCCTCTTGATTGCCAGCTTTGGGCTCGCATGGATCATCCGCCGCCGCCGCTAAGCGAGGACTATCTGGCACGAAACGCTTCAAAGCGTTCGCGGGTGAACTCGGGATGCAGCTTGGTGTAGAAAGCGATGACCAACTCTGCCTTCTCACGCATTTTGGGAAACTGCTGCATGGCGCCCCATAGTGCTGCATCTCCCATCATGAGACGCGAGGCGATGGAATTGAAATCCTCCTCCGGGCTGGCCTGCGCATAGGAGTGCATGAAACCCAGCGCCTGCAGCGCAGGGTCGGGTTTGCGGGAGGCTTTGCCCTGCTTGATGGCCTGCACCCCACTGCCGAGGTAGTGGAAGCCGGGAGGGTTGATCTCGTGCCAGCGTTTTTGATCAAGGTTCTGCGGCAGATTGCGCAGGAGGATGCTGGAAAACTCGGCGTGGAAGATGCCCTCAAGCACTGGCTCTGAGGCTGTTCCGGTGTTGGCCAGATAGACTTCATTGCGGGAATTGGTGCCGCCGGTGGGCACGCCGCTGTAGGAGAGGCGACCGATCACATAGACATGCTTGAGGTGGGTTTGCAGCACAGCCTGCGGGTATTTGGCGAGCGCCTGCTGCAACAGGGTGCGTGATGGTTCGCGCAGGTGCGGCTCCAGCAGCGTGGCCTGGGCATTCACGGCTGGGGTGAGCCAGCTCTTGGGGAAGATTTCAGGGCCAGCGAGATCCACGCTCACCTCCTGAGCCAGTGCAGGGAGATGCAGGCAAATGAAGGAGAGCCAAAGAGCGCGAATCATGAGGAAAGCAGTGCACCCAAGTTACCAAGCCCGCAGCCCGATCTTACAAAGACCTGACTTGAGGCTTATGCTAATTATAGAAACGTGCGTCATAAACGAAAAAAGCCGTCATTTATGCGCCTCACTTCCACGAGATGCTTGCTTGCGCAGGCGCCAACCACACCCCTTTTGAGGGGTCTGGCACTGGGGGTGATGATGATGGGGACGGGTGTGATGGCGCAGGAAATGAGGCTGGAGATAGCGCCGATGGCAGGGGTCAAAGCATTGAGGATGAATGAGCCGCTGTCAGCAGCGCAGCCAGCACGTATCACTCGGCTGGACTTTCTGCTCTCAGGTCTGGCGCTGCGGCGAACGGATGGGACGTGGGTGGAATCGCGTGACTGGTTTGCGTATCTGAGCGCAGGGACTGGAAAGCTGACGGCCAAGGGATCGGGCATACCGGCGGGTGAGTACTCGGACATCCGCTTCCACATCGGGGTGGATGATGCCACCAATCGTGCTGATCCGCACGGATATGCCGCAGATCATGCGCTGAACCCGCAGGTGAACGGGCTGCACTGGGGGTGGATGGGAGGATATATCTTTCTGGCGCTGGAGGGAAGATTCCAGAACGGGGGGAAAGAGGATGGATTTTCCTACCACATCGCGAACATGCCGCAGCTCATGACGGTGGAACTGCCGGTCGAATTTCGGGGCGGGAGGCCGCTGACTTTGACGTTGGATTTCGACGTCGAAAAGGTGCTTTCTTGTGTCGGATTCGGCAAAGACAGCACCTCAACCCACTCGAGAGAGGGCGATGAGCTGGCGATGCGGATCACGAGCCGGATCGAGCAGTCGTTCCGGGTGCGCGGCCTGAGGTATGATGTGTATCAGACTCCGGCGTATGCCAGCCCCCCTGCCCCGCTGCCGGCCGGGACGCATGCCTACACGCCGGCGATGACGCAGCGCTTTCCGAAAGTGATGCTGCCGGCGGACAACCCGCTGACCGAGGAGGGAGTGGAACTGGGGAGGAGGCTGTTTCATGACAAGCGGCTGTCGGTGAACCAGACGCAGGCGTGCGCGTCGTGCCATGACCAGGGGCATGCGTTTGCGGATGTGCGGCGCTTCAGCCTTGGGGCGGAGCAGCAGGTGGGTAAGAGGAATGCGATGCCGCTTTTTAATCTGGCATGGCAGCAGGCTTTCTTCTGGGATGGACGTGCGCCGACGCTGAGGCAGCAGGTGCTGATGCCGATCCAGGATGCGCATGAGATGAACGAGACCCTGCCCAAGGTGGTGGCGAAGCTGAGTGCGGATGCAAAGTGCGTGGAGGCGTTTCGCGCGGCGTTTGGGGTGAGTGCGATCACGACGGAAGGGATTGCCAAGGCGCTGGAGCAGTATCTTCTCACTTTGGTTTCGCAGGAGTCACGGTTTGACCGTGCGGCGCGGAAAGTGGTGGAGATGACGGAGAGCGAGAAGCGGGGGCTGAGGCTGTTTGTGACGGAGTTTGACCCGAAGCGCGGGCTGCGTGGAGCGGACTGCTTTCACTGCCACGGAGGGACGCTTTTCATGAGCCAGGCGTTTGCGAACAACGGACTGGCACTGACGGAGGATGACATCGGGCGGATGGCGGTGACGAAGGATGAGGCGGACCGGGGGAAGTTTAAAACACCGAGCCTGCGGAACATCGCACGCACCGCGCCGTACATGCATGACGGGCGCTTTGCCACGCTGGAGGAAGTGGTGGAGCACTACAGCAGCGGGGTGCGCAACAGCCCCACGCTGGACCCGAATCTGGCGAAGCATCCTGCTGGAGGAATCCAACTGACGGCGGAGGAGAAGGCGGATCTGGTGGCCTTTCTGAAGACGCTGACGGATGAGAGCTTTACCGGCGAGGAAGACGCCACCACCGCCGCGCGATGAAAGGCCTGACGCTGATCCTCGCGCTGACGATGGCCGCCCAATCCGTGCATGCGGACGGAGTGACCCATGTGGAGGATGATGCGCTGGCGGCGGAGGCGGCGCTGCTGGCACCCACGGCGGAGCTGCCCAAGGTGCAGACGCCATCCCCGGTGCAGTACTCGACACTGGGAATGTGGAGCGAGGTGATCCCGTGGACGCCGCACATTCCGGTGACGTGCGCGCAACTGCCAGACGGACGGCTGCTGACCTTTGCGTCCAGCCAGCCGACCACGTTTCCGATGGGGACCTCCACGTATGCGGCGACGTGGGACTACCGCACGGGGGAGTTCAAGGTGGTGAACAACCCCTACCATGACATGTTTTGCGGTGGTGTGGCGCTGCTGCCGGACGGACGGCTGCTGGTGAACGGGGGCAACAACACGATCCGCGACAGCAGCGTGTATGACTGGCGCACGGACACGTGGAGCAAGGCCGTCGACATGCAGGACCCGCGGTGGTACAACACGAGCGTGGCGCTGCCGGACGGGAGTGTCTTCACGGCGCTCGGCTCCGGCGGGAGCAGCAGCTCTGAACGCTGGACGGAGGGCAAGGGCTGGACGCGCTACACAGGGATCGACTGGACGCAGGCCACGAGCGAGAATGATTTTGAGTCGATCTGGCACCCCTTTCTGCATGTGGCACCGAACGGGAAGATAGCGCACACCGGCCCCACCAAGACCATGCACTGGGTGGACCCGAGCGGGAACGGGCAGATCATCAACACGAGCGCGAGCGTGCAGGGCTACTACTACCCGAAGGACGGAGCGATGGTGATGTTTGCCGAAGGGAAGCTGCTGCAAGGAGCGGGGCGCACGGTGGGCGGCGGAGCGACAAACCAGGCGTGGGTGGTGGACATCAACGGGAGCACGCCCAAGGTGACCCAGACGGGCAGCCTGAAATATGCGCGCACGTTTGCCAATGGTGTGATCCTGCCGACGGGCGAGGTGATGGCGATCGGGGGGAACACATCGCAGATCAAATTCAGCGATCTGGGCAGCGTGATGACGCCGGAAATTTGGAATCCGACGACAGGCACATGGCGCACGGCGGCAGACATGCAGGTGCCGAGGAACTACCACTCCGTGGCACTGCTGCTGCCAGACGGACGTGTGTGGTCTGGTGGTGGCGGGCTGAGCGGAGATGCGGCAGACCACCAGGATGCGCAGATTTTCACACCGCCGGTGCTCTTCAATCCAGACGGCACGGCGGCGGTGCGTCCGGAGATCACTGAAACGCCGGAGGTGATCGGTCCGGGGCTGGCCTTTACGGTGCGGGCCACGGCGGGGATGAAGCGCTTTACGATGATCAAGCTGGCGTCGCTGACGCACTCGGTGACAAGTGATCTTCGATTTGTAGAGCTGAGCTTCAGCGAGGTGGCACCGGGCGCGTATGCGCTGCAGGCACCAGCCAATGTGAACGTGCTGACGCCGGGATACTGGATGCTCTTTGGTATCTCGGCGAGCGGGCCGTACTCGGAGTCGAAGATGCTGCTGGTGGATGCGACTCTGACCAGCGCGATCAGCCATCCGGACGCGCAGTTCACGACAGTGGGAAAAAGCGCGGTGCCGGTGACGATGAGGTCGTATGGGTACAGCGCATCGACTCGAGCTTACAGCGCCGACAATCTGCCGCCGGGTGTGAAGCTGGATGCGGTGAGCGGGCTGATTTCCGGCACACCCACGACCACGGGCCGCTGGAATGTGAGCGTGACGGTGAGCGACGGACTGCTGGAGGCTGCCACGGCGAGCTTTCTGTGGACGGTGCACTCCGACCTGCAAGTGGCGCCGCTGACCAACCCGCCGGTGGAGGCTGGCAATGCGTTTAACTTCAGCGTGGCCACGAGTGGAAGCAGCGCGCCGGAGTTTCAGTGGGACTTTGGCGACGGCACAGCGGTGACGGATTTCAGCAGCAGCGCGAGCTTTTCCAAAACCTATGCCAAACCGGGGCGCTATCTGGTGACGCTGACGGTGCGGGATGACACGGGGAGTCTGGTGACGACGAGCTTTCACCAAGCCGTGCATGCGCCGCTGACGGCGAAGAGGCCGAGTGTGTCGAGCAGCCTGGCGTATCAGGTACGAAACGGGGCGAACGCGAGGCTGTGGGTGGTGAACCCGGACCAGGACAGCGTGGCGGTCTTTGATGCGGTGACGAGAGCACGCAGCGGGATCGTCGGCACCGGCAAGGGACCGCGCAGCGTGGCGATAGCGCCGGATGGACGAGCCTGGGTGGTGAACAGCGAGAGCGGGAGCATCAGCATCATCGGCGCGAATTTGAGCGTGGCGCAGACGGTTTCTCTGCCGAGAGGAGCGCGCCCGTTTGCGGTGGTGTTTGATCCAGCGGGGAGCGCGGCGTATGTGTCTCTGCAGGACAGCGGGGTGGTGCTGAAGCTCAACCCGACGAATCCAGCCAAGGTGCTGGGGGCCGCCACAGTGGGACTGAGCGTGAGGCATCTCTCCGTGAGCGCGGACGGCACGCAGGTGTTTGCCACGAGATTCATCACGCCGCCGCTGCCTGGAGAGAACACGGCCACGGTGGTGACGCAGGATGGCGACACGAAATACGGCGGGGTGGTGTGCGTGCTGGATGCGGCGAGCATGAGCGTGAGCCGCAGCGTGATCCTGGCGCACAGCGAGGAGGCTGACAGCTCGATCGCCGGACGAGGCATTCCGAATTATCTAGGGCCTGCGGTGATCAGCCCGGATGGAACGAATGCATGGGTGCCGTCCAAAAAAGACAACATTAAGCGCGGTGCGCTGCGTGATGGAAATCCGCTGACGCATGACAACACGGTGCGCAGCATTGTGTCGCGCCTTGATCTCGGCAGCCTGGGCGAAGACCTGGCGGCGAGGATTGATTTCAATGATGCGGGGATCGCGTGCGCGGCGGCGTATGATCCGACGGGCATGTATCTTTTCACAACACTGGAAGGCAGCCGTGCCGTGGCGGTGGTGGATGCGTGGAACCAGAAGGAGCTGCTGCGTTTTAATGCGGGGCGTGCGCCTCAGGGCGTGGCGACGTCTCCAGACGGAAACACTCTGTATGTGCACAACTTCATGGACCGGACGGTGACGGTGCATGACGTGAACGCGATCAGAAGCGGTGCTGAAACGGCACCGACAACGAGTGCGACACTGAAATGCATCTCCACGGAAAAGCTGAGTCCCACGGTGCTGAAGGGGAAGCAGTTCTTTTACGACTCGCAAGACCAGAGGCTGGCGCTGCAGCAGTACATCAGCTGCGCGGCGTGCCACAACGACGGCGACCAGGACGGACGCGTGTGGGATTTCACGAGCTTTGGCGAAGGGCTGCGCAACAACATCTCCCTGCGCGGGCATGCGACGCACGGCCCCTCCCACTGGACGGGGAATTTTGACGAGATCCAGGATTTTGAAGGACAGATACGCAACCTGCCCAACGGGCTGGGGCTGATGAGCGACACGGCCTTTCACACCGGCACGCGGGATCAGCCGCTGGGAGATCCGAAGGCAGGCGTGAGCGCGGATCTGGATGCGCTGGCGGCATATGTGAAATCTCTGACCACAGCGGGCAGCAGCCCGATGCGCGGAAGCAATGGAGCGCTGACGGCTGATGCGGTGGCGGGCAGGCAGGTCTTTCGTGCGCAAAACTGCGCGGCCTGCCATGAGGGGGCACGCTTTACGAAGAGCGCGCTGAATGTGTTTGAGGACATCGGCACGATCAAACCTGCAAGCGGGCAGAGACTGGGAGGTCCAATCACGGGACTGGATGTGCCGACGCTGCGCGGGCTGTGGAGCACAGCGCCGTATCTGCATGATGGCAGCGCGGCGACACTGGCGGATGCGGTGAGAGCGCACAAGGGAGTGCTGCTTACAGACAACCAGCTGTCTCAAGTCGTGTCCTATCTCTCTCAAATTGACGACGCAGAGGTGAGCGCACCCGCACCTTTGAGCATTCTACTGGCCACGGCAGGCGGAAGCGTGAGCGGATCCTTCCCAGTTGCGGGGGTGTTGAGCGAAGCGGCCACGGGATTCACAGTGGATGACATCGTGATCGCGGGCGGAGTGGTGCGCGGATTCAGCATCACGGGCACGAGCTTCAGCTTTTATGTGGAGCCGAAGGCGGCGAGCGTGAGCCTCTCGATCCCTGCGAATGTGATGAAGGACGCAACAGGGCTGGGCAATCTGGGATCGAACGTGCTTATGGTGGTGAACAGTGCAGATGTGACACCGCCAGTGATCACGCTGAGCACGGCGGCGGAAAGCGTGAGCGGGGGCTTCACCGTGAGTGTGAATGCGAGCGAGGTGATTGCAGGGCTGAGCGTGAGTGACTTTGTGGTAGCAAATGGTGTGGCCTCCGACCTGAACGGGAACGGAGCTGAGTACAGACTGAACATTCAGCCAACGGCGGCGGGTGTGGTGACGGTGCAGCTGCCGGCAGAGGCAACGGCGGATGCGGCGGAGAATCCGAGTGCGGCGTCGAACCTGCTGAGCGTGACCTATGCGCCGATGGACAGCACGGGTGGTGATGTGACGAATGATCCTGCACCGAGCGTGGTGCTGACGGCGACGGCAGGCAACGGGAGCGGAGGCTTCATGATTCAGGCGCAGTTCAGCGAGGCGGTAACAGGGCTGGAGGCGTCCGCCTTTGTGGTGACGAACGGGAACATCACGGCTCTGAGTGGCGGGGATGCGCTGTGGGTGGCCACGCTGCAACCTGCTGCGGATGGTGATGTGAGCGTGAGCCTGCCAGCGAATGCGGCGCAGGACAGCGCGGGACAGGGCAGCAGCGCCTCGAACACGCTGGTGCTGGGCAATGCGCCGCCCGCGCCGCTGAGTGTGAAGATCAATTTTCAAAACACGGGAGCGCCAACACCAAACGGCTACTGCGCGGATGATGGCGAGGTGTTTGGCACGCGTGACGGGCTGGCTTTTGGCTGGAACAGCGACCACAGCGCGCAGGGTCGTGACCGCAACGTGGCGGGTGATCAGAGACAGGACACGGTGATGCGCCTGCTGGCGGGTGCGCAGTGGGAGATGGCGGTGCCGAATGGCGAGTATGACCTGGTGCTGAGCGTGGGTGATGCAGGTGCTGACAGCAGCAACACGCTGAATGCCGAGGGAACGGTGGTGTGGAGCGGTGCGGTGTGCGCGGCGGGGGTGTTTCAGGTGAAGAGCGTGCGCGTACTGGTGAGCGACGGGCGGCTGACGCTGGACAATGGCGGAGCAGCCAAGGGGGCGACGGCGCTGAACTATGTGAACATCACCAGCACGAGCAGCACGGCTGCTGTGACGCAGAACGGACTGGCGGCAGACTACTATGCGGGGGCCAGCTTTGACCAGCTGCGCTACAGCCGCACGGACCGCACGGTGGATTTCCGCTGGAGCGCGGCGGCACCTGATGCGCGGCTGGGGGCGGACAACTTCAGCGTGAGATGGCAGGGCGTGGTGATGCCGCTGCACAGCGAGCGCCACAGCTTTGCGACCACGAGTGACAACGGGGTGCGGCTGTGGGTGAACGGGCAGCTGATCATCAACCGCTGGAACAAGCACGCGGAAGAAACGAGCAGCGCGGAGGTGGACCTGCAGGCGGGAGTGCCTGCGGCGATCAAGCTGGAGTTTTTTGCGAATGACGGCGATGCGGTGGTGCGGCTGCTGTGGGCCAGTCCAAGCCAGCCGCTGCAGGTGATCCCGACAGAGCGGCTGCTGACGCATGCGCCAGGAGAAGCGGTGACGGGATACCCGACGAGTTTTGCCGAATGGATCTCCAGCGGGCGGAGCAATGGTGCGCAGAGCAATGCAACGACGAACGCGGATGGCGATGATCTGCCAGACCTGCTGGAGTATGCCCTGGGAGGGAGCGCAGGCAGCGGCATCCAGGCGGGCGACGTGCTGCGGCTGAACACGCAAAACGGCCACGTGAGCGCCAGCGTGGTGCGACCGCTGGGGCCGAGTGACCTGACGTGGCAGCTGCAAAGCAGCACGGACCTGAAAACATGGACGCCGCTGAACGCCGCAGCCACAGTGAGCCACAATGGCGATGGCACGCTGACGGTGCGGTGGAACAATGTGGACACAGCGGCTGGCAGCGCGAACGGCATGGTGCGGCTGCAGGTGCGATGCACCACGACGGGCGAAACGGCCGCAACGGCACCCTATGCGTGGCAGACGTACACGAGCAGCAGCGGGATGCAGACCGTGGGCGTGAATGTGGTGAACACGCCGATCTTCAGCGGACTGGCGCACTCCGCGACTGACAGCGCGGTGTATCTGAGTGATGCGAGCTTTCTGCCCGGGGTGGTGGATGCGGATGCGAAGTACTACCTGGAAGTGAAGGACGGCGCGCATGCGGGGCATCACTTTGACCTGGCGCACATCGGCGACCGCGTGCTCATGGTGGACACGGAGTCTGCGGCCAACACGCTGGCGGTGGTGCCGCCGGAGATCGCAGGGGCGCGAATCTCCGTGCACAAGCATGTGACGCTGGGGCAGGTCTTTGACAAGAGCGTGCTGCATGGCACGAACAATCCAGGAACGTCTGACCAGGTACAGATGGCGACGGGGACAGGCTACCGCACGTACTGGCTGCTGAAGGCGGGCAGCCGGAACCAGTGGATCGCGGCAGGAGATGCCACGCTGGCGGTGGCGGACGGGGTGGTGATCCAGCCGGGGACGGCGGTGATGCTGAAGGGAAGCAGCGCCACGCCGCGAACGCTGGTGATGACGGGCCAGGTGCGCACGACGCCATTTGCGCGAGTGGTGACGCCGGGGCTGAATCTTTTCAGCAACCCGTGGCCGCTGGATGCCACGCCGACACGGCTGGGGATGATGGCGGCGGGGTCATTCAACGCCACGACGAGCCCGGGCACGGCGGACTCCCTGCAGGTGTGGAAGGGCGATGCGACGCCTGGAGCAAATGCGTATGACGGCTGGTGGCTGTTTCAGAATCCGCGTGGGGTGACTGCGGCGTGGGTGTCTTCGCGTGATGCGACGCTGGCCAGCCAGAATGATGTGCTGGTGCTGAAGGCGGGGCGTGGGGCGGTGCTGACGAGAAGAGGAAGCGTGGGGGCGGTGTGGAGTGTGGGGGCGCCGTGACGGTGGATGGGCGCTGGGTGGTGCGGGTGTCAGGGGACTGTGCGGACCACATTGCTGGCGCAAGGGCGGGGCAGTGGGGGCTGGCGGAGGTGGAGTGCGGGCAGGAGTGCCCGCATCACTTTGCTGGGGTAGTGGGTGATGGAAGCTGACGGAGCGCCGCACAGGGGACTGTGCGGACCACTATGGTGACGCAGGTGAGAAGTGCCGATGCATTCCTGCTGAGCGGAGGAACGGCACCTCACCCGGCCTCTCCCCGAAGAGAGCCGGGAGCTGCGGAGGCTTGGGCGGGGAGAGGGGATTGGGTTTGAGGACGAGCGAATAGTGCGGGGCGATACGGCTATTTTATTGTTTAATTTTTTTGCCGAACGCTCATGTGGAAAATCCATGGAGAACGAATGTGGACATTCGTTTTACCGGAGGGGGCTATTTGACATCCTGCCAGAGCCAGCGGAGGGCTTCGGGGAGCATGGGGGCCATGCCTTTGCTGCCGTGGAAGCACCGGGTCCAGTCGATGCGGAAGTCGTAGTTTTTGTATTTGAGGGCGGCCGCCATCTGGCGGTTGGCGATGGGCCAGTTGCCGAATTTGTTGTCGAGATCGTTTTCGCCGTCGAGCAGGTAGATGCGGAGGTGCTTGCGCTCGGCGAGGCGGATCATGGAGGGGTAGGCGTGGCCGCCTTTGAGATCGACGAAGGAACCGACCCAGGAGAGCACTTTGCGGAATTTGTCCGGACGCTCCCATGCGACAGTGAAGGAGCAGATGCCGCCGGAGGAGCCACCACCGATGGCGCAGGCCTCGGGCTGCGGACGGAACTTTGTCTGATAGCGCCTCTGCACTTCAGGGAGGATTTCATCGAGCAGGAGACGGGAGTAGGCGTCCCCGAGGGAGTCGTATTCGAAGCCACGGTTGGCGGCTTTGTCTCCGGACTTCTGCTTTGGCTTGCGACCGGGATCGATGAAGACGCCTACGGTGCGTGGCATCTGCTTTTTGTGGATGAGATTGTCAAAGACCACAGGCACGCGCATGGAGCCGAGGGGATCGGCATGGCGGGAGCCATCCTGCCAGACCATGAGGCAGGTTTCCTCGCCAGGCTGGAACCCTGATGGCAGGTAGACGGTGACGTCGCGCACGGTTTCGGGGAAGACCTTGCTGGCGGCCCATTCAAATTTTTCGAGGCGGCCTTTGGGCACATCGGCATGAGGGAGACTGTCGGCAGTGTATTCGTAGTGCTCCACATGCACGGTGCCTGCCATGTGGGGCATGCCTTCGGATTCCACGCGGTAGCTGGTTTCGGTGAAGTTTGGCATCTCGGTGACGAGCACCTGGAGACCGTCGTCACCGAGAGGGAGCATGTCGCCAATGAGGGTGCCGTCCTGCTGGACGACGCGTGCGGGCTTGGTGTCGATGATGGCCCAGGCGACGGTGGTGGCCTCGATCCTGGCGCCTGCCCTGCCCTGGGTGAGATTTTGGCGGCCGAAGAGGCGCATGACCTGATCGTGGAGCTTTTGCTGGCCTTCGGGAGTGGCGGTGAGCTTCAGAGCCGAGGCCATCTGCCTGGGAGTGATGGGCGGCTGTGCGACCGGCTTGTCCTGAGCAGAAGCAGAACTGAGGGTGAGGAGAAGCAGCGGAAGAATGACAGCACGCATGTGTCCGCCCTCTAACGCGGGCGCAGGCCAAAGAATATCGCTGAATTGAGCGCGCGGGAGTTTTATGCTTCAGCGCTTCAGCATGAGACTAACGGCCAGTCTGAATGAAGCGAGAATGACCGCTGCACATGTGACAGCAAGAAACAAGCGGAGCGCTCAACGCGGCGGCTCTGAATCAGCGAGTAGTGTGTGAGACTGCAGTGTGACTGAGCATCAAAGCGCGGCGGTGTAATGGGCCTTGCTCATGGGGACGCCTGCGGTGCGGAGGCGTGCCTCGATGCCGTCCATCATGGCGCGGACGTGGCGCCATCTGGTGCGGTCGCGCATGAGTTCCATGCTTCTTTCAAACGAGCCCCACTGGATGACCTCGATGTCCACATGACGGACGCCCCAGTTGTCCATCATGGAGCGGGAGGGCTTGTAGAGATCGATGGTGCCGGTGCCGACGAGGGCGCTGCCGTAGTCGTCCACGACATAGACGATGCCCGGCTGACCGGAGATGCGGAAGACGGTGCCGACGGGATAGCGAGACCAATCTGCCGCAGCGCTGCGCACGGCACCGAAGCGGAGATTGGTGCCGAGGGCGCTCTTGACCCCATAGGCGATGTGGTCGCTCTCGCTATGTGTGTAGGCAGTGGTGCGCACGCGCATCTGAGAAATGCGACTCATGGAGGAGGCAAGCACCAAGGGAGGCCTGGGCTCATCGAGCATGAAGGTGTAGCGCTTGATAGCGCTGGGGTGGAACGGAACATTGGTGGTCAATGCTTTACGCACCTCGTATTTGACGCCGGTCTCGAGAGGGCCGGATTTTTTTGGAACACCCTTTTTAGCAGAGAACAACGGCTGCCCAGGCAGTGCGCAGGCGGAAAGGGTGACCAACAGAGCTCCATAGAGGCCACAAGTGATCAAACGTGAGTTGTTCATGGCTGGTTTTTTTGGAATTAGGAACAACTTACCGTAAATTTTATATACCTTCAATATAAAAAGGATATTTTACATATTTGTGAAACTTATATTTTATCAATTTCCATAATATCCAGCATAAAGCCTCCGTTTGGGTGGACGGGGAGGAAGGCCGATTTTTTGGAACCCGGCCTGGAGGCGGCTGATTACTGATTCCCCTGCTCTTCCCAGAGCTTGCGCCAGTGGTCGAGGCGCTCCTTGATGCGGGCTTCCAGGCCGTTGGCCGTGGGATCGTAGTACTGGCGGCCGCCTTCCAGACAGCGCTGAGGCACGAAGCCGCCTTCGTAGTTGTGGGGATAGAGGTAGCCTTCTCCGTGGCCGAATTCCTTGGCAGCCTTTTTGTGATGGGCGTCGCGGAGGTGCTTGGGCACGGGGAGTGTGCGGCCGTTTTTCACATCGTCCAGAGCGGCATCGATGGCCGTGTAGGCGCGATTGCTCTTGGGGGCGGTGGCATTGTAAACGGTGGCGTGAGCGAGGATGATGCGGGCCTCAGGCATGCCGATGAACTCGACGGCCTGCTGAGCGGCGACGGCCACGCGGAGGGCATTGCTGTCTGCCATGCCGATGTCCTCGCTGGCGGCGATGACGATGCGACGTGCGATGAAGCGGATGTCTTCGCCAGCGTAGAGCATTTTGGCGAGCCAGTAGAGCGCGGCGTCGGGATCGGAGGCGCGCATGCTTTTGATGAAGGCGCTGATGGTGTCATAGTGGGCGTCGCCATCGCCATCATAGACGACGGTTTTTTGCTGCACGGATTCCTCGGCGGCGGCGAGGGTGATGACGATCTCTCCCGCTGCGTCTGGCTGGGTGGAGAGGACGGCTAGCTCCAGGGCATTGAGACAGCGGCGGGCATCGCCATCGGCGACGGTGGCGAGGTGGAGGCGTGCGTCTGGATCAATGCGGGCGTGCATGCTGCCGAGACCGCGATCGGAGTCTGCAAGTGCGCGGTCAATGAGGCCTTCCAAGTCAGGGATGCCGAGGGGCTCGAGGGTGAAAACCTGGGAGCGGCTGACGAGGGGGCTGTTGACGTAGAAGAAGGGATTGTGCGTGGTGGCGCCGATGAAGCGGAGGGTGCCGCGCTCGAGGTGAGGGAGGAGGACGTCCTGCTGCGCCTTGTTGAAGCGGTGGATCTCGTCCACGAAGAGGACGGTGGTCTTGTTGTAGAGGCGGAGGTGGTGGCCTGCATTTTCGGCCTCCTTGCGAATATCTGCCACGCTGCTCTCCACACCGCTGAGGGTGACGAAGCGGGATTTTGTCTCCTGGGAGATGATGTTGGCGAGGGTGGTCTTTCCCACGCCGGGAGGGCCGTAGAGGATGATGGAGGAAAAGCGGTCTGCCTGGACGGCGCGGCGGAGGAGCTTGCCCTCGGCGAGGATGTGCTGCTGGCCCACATACTCCGCGAGGGTGCGAGGGCGCATGCGAGAGGCCAGAGGCGCGCCCGCATGGTGCACCACAGCGGCCGCGCGTGGCGGCTCGGGAGGCGGGGTGGCAAAGAAGTCGTCGCTCATGCGGAGGGCAGCAGGATGAATGACGCGGAAACGCTGCGGCGGCAAATCGCAGTTTGCACCGGGGCGGGTTTCATGCTCGGTAAGGCTCCACGATGAAGCTCTCCAAAAAAGCCGAATACGCCCTCCGCGCCCTGGTGGCGATGGGGCGTGAGCGCGAGGGGACGAATTTTTCCATTCAGGATCTGGCGAGCAAGGAGCACATACCGCTGAAGTTTCTGGAGCAGATCCTGCTGGCGCTGAAGAACGGCGGCCTGCTGCGCAGCAAGCGCGGCGTGGGCGGGGGGTACCAGCTGGTGACGCATCCGGCGCGGATCACGCTGGGGGAGGTGGTGACGCTGTTTGACGGGCCGTTTGATCCGGTGCCGGGAGCGGAACATGATGCGCTGGGGCAGATCTTTGGCGGGCTGAGGGATCAGGTGACGCAGTGGTTTTCCGAGAACACCATCGCTCACATCATTGCCAAAGAGCAGCCACGCGGGGCGGTGTCGTTTGACATTTGAGTGAGCGACCGGCCAGCAGCCAGCTGAGCCTCACCTGCCACTGAAGAGCCACATGGCGAGCAGGAGCGTCCAGAGGATATTGAAGGCCTGGCCGCCGAGGAAGGCGAGGGCGGGACGACCACCGCCGAGCTTGAAGAGATCACCGATGCGGGTCTCAAGGCCGATGCAGACGAAGGCGGCGGCGAACCAGATCTCGCGCAGGCCTTTGAGGGGCTTGGCGGCGGCCTCAGCTACAGCCGGAGGCACGAAGTAGGAGAACACGACGGAGGCGATGACGAAGCCGATGACAAATTTGGGGAAGCGCTCCCAGATGAGGCCGATGGAGGGCTTTTTCCCCTGCCCTGCACCACCTTTGCCGCCGCGCATGGTCCACCAGATGGAGAGGATGAAAGCGGCGACACCGATGAGGACGTTTTGGGAGAGCTTGACGATGACGCCGACCTTGGTGGCATTTTTGCCGACCTGCTCGGTAGCCGCTGCGACGGAGCCGCTGGTATCCAGCGTGCCGCCGATCCAGGCGCCGCCGACGGCTTCTGAGAGGCCCATGGACTTGATGGCCCAGGGCATGACCACCATCATGGGTACGGCGCAGAGCAGGACGATGGAGGTGACGTAGGAGAGCTTTTTGCGGTCGCCCTGGATCGCGCCACAGGCGGCGATGGCGGCGGAGACGCCGCAGATGGAGACGGCGGTGGAGAGCATGACGCCAAACTCGTCATCGACCTTGAGCTTGCGGGAGATGAAGTAGCAGACATACCAGACCACCGGAATGACGAGCGCCGCTTGGATGAGGCCCGGGAAGCCCGCTTTCATCATCTCGGGGAGGAGAATGGTGGCGCCGAGGAGCACGATGCCGACCTTGATGAAGAACTCGGTGCGCACGGCTTCGCGCAGCCACTCGGGCACAGGCAGCAGATGGCTCCAGATGAGGCCGAGGCCGAGTGCAAAAACGACGTATTCCAGCCCCCAGGCCTTGATGCCTGCGTGGGCGGCGATCCACTGGGCGAACCAGCCGAGAATGAACACCACGACGGCTCCGGCGAGGAATGCGCCGATTTTTTTTCCCAGAGAGGCCGCGAGAGCGAGCCCTGAGATGCCAAGAAAGACTGCCAGCAGAACGGCGCTGACTGCGAAGTTGTCGGGAGTGAAGGCCTTCGACACCTCCGCCATGCTGCCCCAGCCCCAGGCGGGCAGCTTGGGGCTCCAGCCGCCCCCCACCGCAATGAGGAGGGGCAGTGCAGCCAAAACGGCCAGCCAGTCTTCGTTTTGCCACCAGTGAGCGGGGGCGGTTCCAGGAGTGGGATAGGCGGAGTCTGAGGCGGCGGAGTTGGCTGACATGTGTGTAAAAAAAATCGCGGCAGGAAAGCCGCCGCGATTCAAACGCACACTATGAAGTGATTTTTACTGCCAGGTGCCAAAGGCGTACGGATTGTTGCCGGGCTGGGGGCCAAAGCCGTTGGCGTAGCCATTGGTGGGGTAATAACTGTTTGGCTGGGTGAAGCCGTAACCGGGATTGCGGTTGTAACTGGGAGCGCAGTTGGGCTGGCTGTAGCCTGGCTGTGAGTAGCAGCCCTGCTGCGGCGGGTAGCCGCGCTGGCTGTTGCCCACCATGCTGCCGGCCAGTGCGCCCAAGACGCCGCCGATGGCGGCACCTTCCAGACCACGGTGGCTCTGATTGCCAATGATGCCGCCCGCACCAGCGCCGATCAGCGCCCCGGCGACGGTGCTGCCGGCAGGAGAGCGACCGTAGCCACCGCCGTAGCCATTGTAACCGTAACCGCCGCCCCCGTAGCCGTAGCCATAGGGATCTGCGCATGAGGTGAGGCCGAGGCTCAGCAGGAGAGTTCCAAAGGTGAGCGAACGAACAAACGAGGTCTTCATAGGGTGGTGAGGTGAATCTTGTCCTGCACTCTGACGCCGGCCGATGCGGAGTATTCGATTATTTTTTGCGAAGCCCGCACTAAAGTATTGCCACAGTTGCAAAAGAGCTGCGTCTGCGGCTGGATGCGCGCCACCATGAAGCTCCTCCCTGCCCTGCTGATTTCCACCCTGGCCGCCTTTGCCCCGCTCGGGGCGGCAGATTCGTATGACATCGTCGTGTATGGCGGCTCCTCGGGGGGCATCACGGCGGCGATCCAGGCGGCGCGGATGGGCAAGACGGCGGTGCTGATCGAGCCGACGAAGTTTCTCGGTGGACTGACCACGGGCGGGCTGGGTGCAACGGACATCGGCAACAAGAAAGCCATCGGCGGCATGTCGCGCGAGTTTTACGCGAACGTCTTCAAGTACTACAACGAAGCCGCCAAGTGGCAGCACCAGACGCGGGCAGAATACTTTGCCAAAAAGCAGCATGGCAACACAGGCACGGAGGACACGATGTGGACCTTTGAGCCGCATGCGGCCACGGAGATCTATGATGCGATGCTGGCGGTGGTGAAAGACAAGGTGACGGTGGTCTTCAGCGAGCGGCTGGACCTGAAGAAGGGCGTGGTGAAGGAAGGCACGCGCATCACGAAGATCCTGATGGAAAGCGGGCGCGCCTTTGAAGGGAAGATGTTCATCGACGCCACGTATGAAGGCGACCTGATGGCGAAGGCGGGCGTGAGCTACGCGGTGGGCCGCGAGGCGAATGCGCAGTTTGGCGAGACGATCAACGGCGTGCAGAAGGTCAAAACCATCCATCATCAGTTTGTCAAAAACGTGGACCCCTATGTGAAGCCCGGAGACCCGAAGAGCGGTGTGCTGCCCGGCATTGACCCAGGGGATATCGGCGAAGATGAGAGCGGCGACCGCAAGCTGCAGGCCTACAACTTCCGCATGTGCACCACCGATGTGCCGGAGAACCGCCGCGACTGGGAGAAACCGGCCAACTATGATGAGAAGTGGTTTGAGCTGGCGCTGCGCAATGTGGAGGCCGGAGACGAGCGCATCTCCTGGGCCCCCACCTGGATGCCAAACCGCAAGACGGACACGAACAACAACTTTGCCGTGAGCACGGACTTCATCGGGCAGAACTTTGAGTACCCAGACGCCGACTATGAGACCCGCGCGAAGATCTGGAAAGCACATGAGGACTGGCAGAAGGGCCTGATGTGGACGTATGCGCACCACCCGCGTGTGCCGGAAAAGATCCGTGCCGCCTTTCAGAAGCTGGGGCTGGCGAAGGATGAGTTCAAAGACAACGACAACTGGCCGCGCCAGCTCTACGTGCGTGAAGCGCGCCGCATGATCGGCGGGTATGTGATGAGCGAGAAGAACTGCAAGCGCCGCGAGATCGTGGAGGACAGCGTGGGCATGGGTGCGTACAACATGGACTCCCACAATGTGCAGCGCTACATCACGAAGGAAGGCTTTGTGCGGAATGAAGGGGACATCCAGATCGGCACGCGCCCCTACCCCATCAGCTACCGCAGCATCACGCCGAAGGCGGAGGAGTGCACGAACCTGCTGGTGCCTGTATGCCTGAGCGCCACGCACATCGCGTATGGCAGCATCCGCATGGAGCCGGTGTTCATGGTGATGGGGCAGAGCTCCGCGACGGCGGCGGTGATTGCCATCGACTCCGGCAAGGACCTGCAGCAGATCGACTACGCGAAGCTCAAGGAGAAGATGCTGGCCGACGGGCAGGTGCTGGACTTTGAATCACCTGCGGTGCCTGAGCATGTGGCGATCAGCAAGGAGAAGCTGGGTGGCATTGTGGTGGATGACAGCGAGGCGGAGCTGACGGGCTTCAGCAGCGAAGGCCACACCACGCCGGGCTATGTGGGCGAAGGCTACCGCCACGATGGCGATACTGCGAAGGGCGAGCAGAAGGCGCGCTTCATCCCGAACCTGCCTGCGGCGGGGAAATACCGCGTGGCGATCACCTACACCGCGCTGGCCAACCGCGCGGACAAGGTGCCGGTGGTGATTCATTACGCCGGGGGTGAAGAAACGGTGATCGTGAATCAGAAGAAGAAAGCTCCTGAAAAGGATGTGCTGCTGCCGCTGGGGACGTTCTCGTTTGAGAAAGGAAAGGTCGGCTGGGTGGAGGTGCGCAATGAGGGCACCAAGGGCCATGTGATCATTGATGCGGCGCAGTGGGTGCCTCAGCCATGAAGAGTGGCGACGGATCGTCGCCATCACAAACCATCTCTGATTGCCGACGAATCGTCGGCTCTCCATAGCAGCTACTTCGGCCGCTTCAGCTCGAACATGTCCCTGGTGTGGCAGTACCAATTGGGGCTTTGCATGCGGCCGATGGGGTGATAGGCGCCGGGTTTGATGAGCCATGTGGCGGGATCGAAGATGCCATCGCGGACATGGACGCGGAGGACTTCGCCGATGATGAGGCGGTTGTCTCCGATCTCGATGATGCTGTGGCTTTTGCACTCCAGGCTGGCAGGGGCTTCGGCGATGCGGGGTGGTCTGACAGCACTGCTGGGCAGAGCGGTGAGGCCGGCGTGGAGGAGTTCGTTTTCGCCTGGGGGAAGTGTGGCGGCGCAGAGATTCATTTTTTCGGCGAGGGATTCATCGACGAGATTGACGACGAACTCGTGAGTGAGGCGGATGTTGCGGGCGGTGTCCTTTGGCACGCCAGCGGAGCGGTCGCCGGGGCAGATGGCCACGATGGGCGGGGAGTCGCCGAGAACGTTGAAGAAGCTGAAGGGAGCGGCGTTAACGCGGCCTTCTGGATCGACGGTGGTGGTGAGGGCGATGGGGCGAGGGGTGACAAGTCCGGCGAGGATCATGTAGGCGTCTTCGCGGAGGGGGCCGGTGAGGTCGAGTTCCATGGGTGCAGGCGAGTAGTAATCTAGACACCGAGGTCTGCTGACCCAGGATGTCAAATGCAGTGAGAGGTACTACGATACGTTAGCAGTACACAGGCAGGACGCTTTTTGAGCGGGGGTCAGGAGACCCCCATTCCTTGTGGGCCTTGTTCGGCGCGGTAGGCTTGGGCGAGCAAGGTCACGGGCTGGGTGACGGTCTGGCAGGGATGGCTGCTGCCGCAAGAACGCAGGCCGTTGGCGAGCTGAAGATGACAACCGGGGTTGCTTGTGGCGACGACGGGGGCTGCGGCCTGGCGCAGGTTGGCGACTTTGCGGTCGAGCAGCTTCTGGCTCTGCTCTGGCTGGGTGATGTTGTAGATGCCTGCGCTGCCGCAGCACCAGTTTGATTCGGGCAGTTCCTTGAAGGTGAGGCCGGGGATGCTGGCGAGGATCTGGCGCGGCTGGGAGACAACCTTCTGACCGTGGCAGAGGTGGCAGCTCTCGTGGTAGGTAACCTCGCTGACGCCGGCGGAGGCGGTGGGCTTGCGGAAGCGGATCTGCACGAGCCATTCGTGGATGTCCTTCACCTTCTTGTCCCACTGCTTTGCCTTCTCAGCGTAGAAGGGATCGTCGTGGAGAAGGTGGCCGTAGGTTTTCAAATGAGAGCCGCAGCCGCCGGCGTTGGTGATGATGGCATCGAGGGAGTCGAGATCGAAGCTGTCGATCTGACGGCGGGCGAGTTCGCGGGCGAGTTCGAGTTCGCCATTGTGCGCGTGCAGGGAGCCGCAGCAGCTCTGAGAGCGCGGGGTGATGACCTCGCAGCCATTGGCGAGCAGGACGTCGGCGGTGTCCCGATTGATGTTTGAGAAGGCGAGGTCCTGGATGCAGCCGGTGAGCAGGCCGACGCGATAACCGCGATCTTGTTTTGGCTTTTCCTCCGGCCAGATGAGGTCGTCGGAAAATTGTTCGGCGATCTTGGGCGTCTGCGGCTCCAGCTTTTTCAGCGAAGGAGGCATGAGGCCAAAGAAGCGCAGCTTGCGCATGAGGCGGTCGAGCCCCGTGCTCTGATACACGTGCAGTACGCGACCGATGAGACGCAGGAGCCAGGGGCGCATGAAGATGACATTGAGCGAGAGCCAGCGCCAGAAGCCGCGCTGCATGCCGTCGTCCACCTGAGCCTGCTCGACCTCGGCGCGGGCGGTTTCAAAGAGCTCGGCGTAGTTCACTCCTGCGGGGCAGGCGGTCTGACAGGCCAGGCAGCCGAGGCAGTAGTACATCTCGTCTGAGAGAGCCTTGGTGACCTGGAGGTCGCCATCTGCCACAGCGCGCATGAGGGAGATGCGGCCACGGGGGCTGTTGCGCTCCATCTTGGTCTCCACGTAGGTGGGACAAGTGGGCAGGCACATGCCGCAGTGCATGCACTGCTGGAGCACGGAGTAGTCGAGGGACTGGAGGAGGTTTGCGGAAGCCATGTTTCTTTCCTCAATCAAAGATCTTTCCGGGGTTCAGCAGGCCCTGGGGATCGAGGGCTTTCTTGATGCTGCGCATGAGTTCATAACTGCCCTCTCCGAGCTGGCGCTTGAGGAAGTTCTTTTTGGCGATGCCGACGCCGTGCTCTCCTGTAACAGTGCCGCCGACGCGGATGGTCTCCTCGACGATCTCCTCCAGAGCGAGCTCGATGCGGTGCATCTCCTCGTGGTCGCGCTCGTTGGTGAGAAAGGTGGGGTGGAGGTTGCCATCTCCCAGATGGCCGAAGGTGCCGATCTGCAGCTTGTGCTTTTTGGCCACGGCATCGATGAAGGCGACCATGGCGGCGAGCTCGCTGCGCGGCACGGTGACGTCTTCCAGAATGGTGGTGGGGCGCACGCGGGCGAGTGCGGAGAAGGCATTGCGACGAGCGGCGGCAAGTTTGGCGCCCTCGGCTTCATCGGCGGCGGCACGGACATCGCGCGCGCCATTGGCCTTGGCGAGGGCCATCATCTGTGCGGCTTCCTCTTCGACGACGACGGGGTGGCCATCCGTCTCCATGAGCACGAGGGCCTCCACATCGGTGGGCAGGCCGATCTTGGCGTAGTCTTCCACGCACTGCACGGTGACGCGGTCTAGGAACTCCAGCGTGCAGGGAATGATCTTGGCAGCGATGATGGCTGAGATGGTCTTGGCGGCGTCCTCCATGGAGTCATAGAGAGCGAGCATGGTTTTGCGCGCCTTGGGGCGAGGAAGCACTTTCAAGATCACCTCGGTGATGATGCCGAGCGTGCCCTCGCTGCCGATGAAGATGTCCTTCATGGAGTAACCGGCGACGTCTTTGACGCACTTGTTTCCGAGGAAGGTGAGCGTGCCGTCTGGCAGCACGACTTCGAAGCCCATGACGTAATCGCGCGTGACGCCGTACTTCAGGCCACGCAGGCCGCCGGAGTTTTCAGCCACATTGCCGCCGATGGTGGAGATCTTCATGGAGCCGGGATCTGGCGGATAAAAGAGCCCAACCTTGGCGCAGGCGTCGTCGATCTCCTTGGTGATGACGCCGCTCTGAGCACGGAGCGTGAGGTTTTTTTCATCGACCTCGACGAGCTTGTCCATCTTGACCAGACAGATGACGAGGCAGCCATCCAGCGGCACGCTGCCGCCGCTGAGACCGGTGCCGGAGCCGCGTGTGACGACAGGGACGTCGTTTCGACGTGCGAGCTGCACGCACTCGGAGACCTCCTCGGCCGTGAGAGGAAAAACGACGGCACCGGGGCGCTGCTTGAGGGCAGCGGTACCGTCAAAGCTGTAGGGGACAAGATCCTCATCAGAGGTCAGCACCCGGTCAGGGGATAAGATTTCCTTCAGAGACTGAATAAGGCGGGCTTCAATTTTGTTCACGGAGGGGTATTTTGGAGAGTTCGCGCTAGAGCGTCAACGCGCGCTGTGGTTGATTATGATCACATGAAATTCAATCAGCTCATTCGATTCACACCGATTTATCAAAGCCGAGTCTGGGGCGGACGACGCATGGAGACGCTGCTGGGCGCGACGCTGCCGGATGCAAAGACTCCCTTTGGCGAGGCGTGGACGGTGTGCGACCGGCCCGAAGCACCGAGCGTGACGGCGGATGGCGTGAGCCTGCATGAGCTGTGGACGCAGCACCGCGAGGAGGTGTTTGGCAAAGCTCTGGTGAACTGCACCAGCCCCACCTTTCCGCTGCTGATGAAGATCCTGGATGCGTGTGATGATCTCTCGATCCAGGTGCATCCGCCAGCGAGCATGGCCGAGGCGCTGAAGGGCGAGCCGAAGACGGAGATGTGGTTCATCGCGCATGCGGACCCGGGTGCGAAGATCTATGCCGGGCTGAAGCCGGGAGTGACGCGTGCGGACTTTGAAACGGCGCTGGCCAATGGCACCGTGGCGGATGTGGTGCATGTGATCGAGGCGCGCACGGGCGACTGTCTATTCATCCCGAGCGGGCGTGTGCACGCGATCGGCGCCGGGCTGCTGATCTATGAGATCCAGCAGAACAGCGACACGACCTACCGGGTGTTTGACTGGAACCGAGTGGGGCTGGACGGCAAGCCGCGCGCGCTGCATGTGCAGGAAAGCCTGCAAAGCATCGACTTCAGCGACTTTGAGCCCGGGGTGCAGAAACTGGAGGCGGACGGCACGCTGGTGAAGTGCGAGTACTTTGATGTGAAGCTGCGCAGCGGGGCTGGTGAAGCCGGTGCTGCGGGTGAGTGCCTGACGCTGGCCGTGGTGAGCGGTGAGATCAGCGTGGGGGGGATGGTGCTGATGGCGGGAGACTTTGTGCTGGTGCCTGCGGCGATGGAGGCGGCACAGCGTGTGGTGAAGGCTGCGGATGCGAAGAGCCAGTGGCTGGAAATCCGGGTGCCGGTGTGAAGTAATGCTGGTGAAGAGGGGGCAGATGGCCCCTCACCCCAGCCCTCTCCTCGAGGTGGAATTGTCTTTGCTCGTCGTCTCTCAGGGGCGGGGAAAGGGAGAGCGCCAGCGCCTGGGGTGGCTTGGAGCCTGCGCGTCGTGTGAGTGCTATTGACCGCCCGAGGGTGGAAGGGCGGGCTTTTTCACCTCGACGGCGGGTGCGGCTTTTTTGACTTCGGGCTCGGGCGTGGTGGCCGGAGGAGTGGCCTTTTTGACTTCGGGAGCAGGTGCAGCGGCGGCTTTCTTCACTTCAGGGGCTGGTGATGGAGTCGCGGATGGCGCCGGAGTGGGCATGGCTTTCTTGACTTCGGCTGCGGGTGCCGAGACGGGAGCCGCTGAAGGAGCAGCCTTTTTGACTTCCGGGGTGGGTGCCGAGGTCTGAGCGGGCTTCATCTCAGCAGCAGACTGCGCGGGCTTTTTGACTTCGGCAGTGGCCGGAGCCGAGGCTGGCTTTTTGGCGGCTGCGGCGGGCTTGTCTTCTTTCTTGGCGTCCGCCTTGGGTTTTTCCGCAGCGTCCTTGGGAGTGCTGGGGATGGCGATGAACTTGGCCTTGTCGGGGTCCATCTGCTTGAGGGTGCCCTGAGGAACGGGAGGGAGCTTTTTCTTCTCAGTCACCACCGGCTTGGGGGAGACGGGAGCAGAAGGGATCTCAGCCTTGGCTTTGGGCTCGGGCGCGGATTCTTCCTTGCCGCAGGAAACGAGCAGCAGGGCAAGCAGGCAGAGGCGTGGGTTCATACACTGCGAATGGACACCGAACGGGCGTGCGCATCAAGTCCCTCGACGGCGCTGATGGCGCTGACGACGGGCTCGGACTTTGCACAGCTCTCGCGGTCCAGGCGGATGATGCTGGTGCGGCGCTGGAACATGTCTGCAGTGATGCCGGGGAAGGATTTGCCAGAGCCGCCGGTGGGCAGCGTGTGGCTGGGACCGGCGAGGAAGTCGCCCACGGCCACGGGGGAGTAGTTGCCGAGGAAAATCGCGCCCGCCGTGCGGATGAGCGGCAGGATGGCCTCCTCCCGAGTGGTGATGAGCGTGAGATGCTCGGGAGCGAAGTCATTGGCGAGACGTGCGCCCTCTTCCAAACTGGGCACCTGCATGAGGAAGACGCCTTTTTCCAAGACAGGAGTGAGCTGGGCCTGACGGCTGAGGGTGGCAGACTGCTGGGCCACCTGAGCAACGACAGCGTCCAGCAGCGCGGCATCATCGGTGATGAATCCGGCCATGCTGTCCTTGCCGTGCTCGGCCTGGGCGAGGATGTCGGCGGCGATGAAGGCGGGGTTGCCGGACTTGTCGGCGAGGATGAGGACCTCGCTGGGGCCGGGGAGGAGATCGATGGAGACGACGCCGAAGGCCTGGCGCTTGGCCTCGACGACGTAGCTGTTGCCGGGGCCGAAGATTTTGGTGACGGGGCGAATGGTCTGGGTGCCGAAGGCGAGCGCGGCGATGGCCTGGGAACCGCCAATTTTATAGACCTCGGTGGCACCTGCGAGCTTCAACGCGGCGAGCAGGCCAGGATTGACGGTGCCGTCCCGCCCGCAGGGGGTGCAGACGACGATCTCCGGCACGCCTGCGGCGGCGGCGATGGCCACCGTCATGATGGAGGTGGAGACAAGCGGTGCGGTGCCGCCGGGCACGTAGCAGCCGACGCGCTCAAAGGGGTGATAGACCTCGCCGACGGTGGCTCCCTGCTCGTTTTTGAAGCTCCACTCCTGGCGCAGGCTGCGCTGGGCGAAGGCGGCGACATTGCGCTGGGAGGACTGCAAAGCGGCCTTGAGGGTGGCGTCTGCGGCGTCCCAGGCGGCGTCCAGCTCGGCCTGAGGCACGCGCATCTGGGCGGGGGTGAGCCTGGCGCCGTCAAATTTTTCCACGAGCTCCAGCACGGCGGCGTCTCCGCGCTCGCGCACGGCTTTGATGACACCGGAGACGACCTCACGGACGGCATCGCTGGCCTCGGCACGGCGGTTGAGGGCAGAGGCTGCTGCGGGGTAGTCGGGGTCGGTGTGGCGGATGATTTTCATCGGGGGAGTTTACGTGGCGGGGGCGAGAATGGAGTCAAGAGGTCAAGGGGTGGACAGCTGTGGAAATTTCCCCCCATGGCCTGCCCGCCTTTGATGAAGGAAAGACCTTGTGACGTACGACCGCCGGATGCAAACCGGTGTCAGGAGACCCCGGCACCTTGTCACTCACGGCACCACTTCGCCTGAGCCTGTGTACACCCATTTCTCGACCTTGCCATTACGCACGCGGGCCTGGGCTTCGGTTTCGAATTTGCCAAACATGGTCTGGGTTTCGTACTTCACATTGACGGTCCAGTAGTCGGTGCCGTCGATTTTTTCCTGGGCGACTTCGCCCCAGGACTTGACGTTGTCGGGCTTGATTTCGGTGACTTCGCCGGCCTTCATGCTGGCGAGCAGCATGGGGTAGGAGCCGTCGGCGTCCTTGGTGGGCTTGCTATTGCTGCTGCCACCACCGCCAGCAGCGGGAGCGGGGGCGTTTTTGGCGCGCTCGGCGGCGGCAAGGCGGTATTCGTGCGCTTTGCGGGCGTTTTCGGTCTGGATGACCTTCACCTGCTCATAGGCGGCGGCGAAGACTTCCTTGAAGTCGGTGTCGTCCATGCCCACAAGGCCGCGCATGGGAGAGCCGGCAGAGGCGCCCACCACGAGATTGGGCCCTTCCTGATCCATCACAAAGATCTTGGCCCCGGCCTTGAAGTTGGTGGAGGCGGTGGCCTTTCCCATCTGCATCTTGAGTTCGAGATCTTTTTTCATGGTCACCTGCTTGGGCGACTTGAAAAAGCCCTTGGGGATGACCGTCCAGTTCTGGGTCAGCTCGTCCACGGGCGGGAAGACGGGGGCCACGAAGGCATTCGGATCCACCACGGGCTCGGGGACCTTGGGCATTTCGGGCTTGGGCTCCTCGGGCTTCATCTCCGGTTTGGGTTCCGGCTTGGGCTCCTCCATGACCACCTTGGGCTCCTTTTTCATCGGCTTGGGTGCGGGGACCACGGCCACCTGCTTCTTGGGCTCCGGCTTCTTAGGCACGTGCTTGGTGAACTTCATGGCATCCGCAAACGGCGGGTACACATACTCGTAGGAGACGTATCCGACGGCGATGGCCAGGGCGATGACGAGGAGGGGTTTCATGGCGGGGAAGATTCTAGGAGAGTGGCGGGAGATAATCAACCGCCCACATGCAGCATTCTGAAAACGCCCCGGGCGGGGGATTTCTTGGGGCTTGATCTCCCCGGAGCACGCGGCTTGTACAGGGATGCCTGAAGACGTGATCCGCGTGCGAGGCGCACGGCAGCACAACCTCCAAAACATCGACGTGGACATCCCACGGCACCGGCTTGTGGTGCTGACGGGGGTGAGCGGCAGCGGAAAGTCGTCGCTGGCGTTTGACACGCTCTTTGCCGAGGGGCAGCGGCGGTATGTGCAGAGCCTCTCCGCCTATGCGCGGCAATTTCTGGGGCAGATGGAGAAGCCAGACGTGGATTTCATCGAGGGGCTGTCCCCGGCGGTGGCGATCGAGCAGGTGCATTCGAATCCGAACCCGCGAAGCACCATCGCCACGGTGACGGAGATCTATGACTACCTGCGCGTGCTGTATGCCGTGGCCGGGCAGCCGCATGATCCGCAGACCGGAGAGCGGCTGCACCGCAGCACGCCGCCGGAAATCGCGGACAAGGTGCTGGCGCTGGGTGAGGGCACGCGGCTGGTGGTGCTGTCCCCGCAGGCTGCCGCGAGCGCGGCGGACACGCGCACTCTTTTTGAGAAGCTGAAGCGCCAGGGCTTTGTACGTGTGCGGCTGAACGGCACGGTGGTGGAGCTGGAGGAGGCCCCCGCACTGGATGACGGGCAGATGCAGCAGGTGCAGGTGGTGATCGACCGCCTGGTGGTGCGTGCGGACTCGCGCCAGCGGCTGATGGAGGCGATCGAGAGCGCGCTGCACTGGAATGACCGCGAGGTGCAGTTTCTGGTGAATCTGGACGGGAGCGAAGAGGTGCTGAGCTACACCACGGCCTTTGCCAATCCTCGCACAGGCTACACGCTGGAGCGGCTGACACCGCAGCATTTCTCCTTTAATACACACCTGGGTGCGTGCCCGGCCTGCGAGGGCACCGGGACCACGCCCACGCCGGACCCGACGCTGCTGGTGCCGGATGAGAGCCTGTCTCTGGCCAAAGGTGCCATCAAGGCCTGGTGGGCGCGGCACCCAAAGGTGAAGCAGATTTTCAATCAGGGCGTGGAGGCGCTGGCCCGGCACTACAGCGCGGCGATGGATGTGCCGTTTCGGGATCTGCCGACGGATTTCAAGCATGCGCTCTTCCACGGCACGGGCAGCGAGGCGATCAGCACCGGCTGGAAAAAGGCGGACAACAAACGCAGCGTGGCCAAGCCCTTTGAGGGACTGCTGCCGGAGATCGCCCGCATGTATGCCAGCGCCGAGAGCGATGTGCTGCGGGCTGCACTCTCGCGCCTGATGAATCCGCAGCCCTGCGCCACGTGTGCGGGCATGAGGCTCAGGCCGGAGTCGCTGGCGGTGAGGCTGAGCTCCCGGTTCTCGGTTCAGGGTTCTCTGTTAGCAGAAATCGACAGCTCTGAACAAAAACAAGGAACAGGGAACAGCGAACCGAGAACCGGTTTAAACATCCACGAGTTTACCGGGCTGCAGGTGCGGGATGCGCTGGAGTGGATGGGGGAGCTGGAGGTGACGGAGCAGCAGAAGCTGTATGTGGGCGAGCTGCAGCGGGAGGTGGTGAAGCGCATCGAGTTTCTGGAGCAGGTGGGACTGGGGTATCTGGCGCTGAACCGTGAGAGCGGCACACTCTCCGGCGGGGAGATGCAGCGCATCCGGCTGGCCTCGCAGATCGGGGCCGGACTGGCGGGCGTGCTGTATGTGCTGGACGAGCCGAGCATCGGCCTGCATCCGCGAGACAATGAGCGGCTGATCCGCACGCTGCTGCGGCTGCGCGATCTGGGAAACACGGTGCTGGTGGTGGAGCATGACGAGGCCACCATGCGTGCAGCGGATTACATCATCGAGCTGGGGCCAGGTGCGGGCACGCATGGCGGGAAGATCACCGCGCAGGGGACACCGGCGGAGATCGCGGCGAATGCGGCCTCCATCACGGGAGGATTTCTCAGTGGCAGGACGCGTATTGAAGCGAAGGCGCTGCCGGAGACGCTGATCACCGAGAGCCGTGAGCCGACGAAGGGACACTCGCTGACGATCCACAACGCCACGGCGCACAATCTGCGGAATGTGACCGCCGCGTTTCCGCTGGGGGCTTTCACCTGCGTCACGGGCCCGTCTGGCAGCGGCAAATCGACGCTGGTGGATGACATTCTGATGCGTGCTCTGCGCCGCCATTTTTATGATGCCAAGGAGATTCCGGGAGCGCATGAGAAGATCACGGGTCTGGAGCACATCGACAAGGTGGTAGTGATCGATCAATCACCCATCGGCCGCAGTCCGCGCTCGAATCCTGCGACTTATACCGGAGCGTTTGGGCCGATCCGCGAGCTGTTTGCGCAACTGCCGCTGGCGCGCATGCGCGGCTATGATGCAGGGCGCTTCAGCTTTAACACACCCGGTGGCCGCTGTGAGAAATGCGAGGGGGATGGCGTGATCAAGATCGACATGCACTTCCTGGCGGACGTGTATGTGACGTGCGAGTCGTGCAAAGGAAAGCGCTATGGCGCGGAGACGCTGGAGGTGACCTTCAAGGGCAAGAACATCGCCGAGGTGCTGGACATGACGGTGAGCGAGGCGCTGCGCTTCTTTGATCGCAGCACGACCATCTCTCCCAAGCTGCACACGCTGGAGGAGACGGGCCTGGGCTATATCAAGCTGGGCCAAAGCGGTGCCACGCTGTCTGGCGGCGAGGCACAGCGCATCAAGCTCAGCGCCGAACTGGCCAAACGCAGCACGGGCCGCACGCTCTACATCCTCGACGAACCCACGACCGGCCTGCACAGCGCGGACATTCAAACCCTGCTCGGCGTGCTGCTGCGACTGCGCGATGCGGGGAACACTCTCATCGTGATCGAACATCACATCGATGTGATTCGCTGCGCCGACTGGATCATCGACCTCGGCCCCGGCGGCGGGACGGAAGGCGGCTACATTTTAGCAACGGGGACGCCCAAGCAGGTGGGCACGAATGAGAAGAGCGTGACGGGAAGGTTTTTGCGACGCGAGAAGTGACGCTGAAGACACGCTCGACAGATTTATTTCTGATCGAATATTAAAGCAGTCCACGCATCTGCCGTTAACTACCCTTGATTGATATGTTCCCCGCAGTTCCAATCATCGCATCACCGGGATCGCAATACAATCCCCAGGGCCCCCTTGCCTCGTCCTATATCACACTCGTTCTCTGGCTTATTGCGGTTATAAGCATCTCCATCTTCGCCATTCGCATCATGCGGCGACACAGGCAGCCGCAGAAATCCTTTCGATTGGAGATCGTATTGTCATTCATCCCTTGGTTTTGCGCCACGTCCTATTTCGTTCTCGGCATCCTGCGGATCCAGGAGGTAAACAGCCGCGTGGAAATCGGTCAGGCATTGTTGAAAAACAAAATATACGATGTCCTTCGGCCTCTCGACACGGCGCTGGTCGCATCCAGTTTGATGCTGCTTCTCACCCTGGTGGTGAGAGCAGTCATCAAACGCAAAACGAGGCAGAAAGAAACCAGCGGCTAAGACTAGCGCGTCCCCTGGCATTGCATCACTTCAGCGCCCGGACCAGCGGCTTGCCCATGCACATGGGGGGCTCCTGGATGCCGAGGCCGGCGCTGAGGGTGGGGGCGAGGTCGGTGATGTTGAATTCGTCGGCGTAGCGGCCGGGTTTGAAGGGCGCTCCGTAGAAGATGATGGGGATATGGGTGTCGTAGGAGAAGGGGGAGCCGTGAGTGGTGCCGGTGGCGGGCTTGCCGGTGCCGGCGATGAGCCAGGGTTTGAGGATGATCACGGCATCGCCGCTGCGTTCGCCATTGAAGCCGTTGGCAATGCGCTGGCCGATGACACCGGGGGCGCGGCCTTCGAGAAGCTGCTGGCGGCTGTAAACGGCGTGCACCACGCCGATGGAGAGAGCCCACTCGCGGATGAAGTCGGTGAGCGTTTCTGGTGAAAGTTTTTTCTCGGCCAGGACGGCGTGGTCGAAGTAGAGATTTCCTTCCACGAGGCGGGGCTTGAGGCTGCCTTTGGGAGAGAGGAAGTAGCGGCCCTCGCCGAAGCGCTCGGCGACTTTGGACTGCAGATCCACGAGCATGTCCGCAATGGCGGGGCGGCCGCCATCAAGGCCCTGCTCCTTGGCGTTTTCTGGATTGGGGGCCACGCCGTGGTCGGCGGTGAGAACCATGACCACATTGGCCAGGCCGACTTTTTTATCCAGGTAGGCAAAGAGCTCCTTCAGCTGGCGGTCCAGCCGCAGGGTGATGTCGTGCACCTCCTGGGAATAGGGGCCGAATTTATGACCGCAGTAGTCGATGGAGGAGAAGGAGACGCAGAGGAGATCGGGCTTGCTCCCCTGCCCCAGTTTTTCTCCTTCGATGGCGGCCTTGGCAAACTCCATGAGGAGCTGGTTGCCATAGGGTGTGGAGAGGATGGGCTCGTAGCCTTCCTTCTCCTCCTTGATGACCTTGTGCGGGAAGGTGCTGCCTTTTTCGCCAGCGAGGTGGCTCTCCCCTGCGGACTCGTCAGACTCGGAATACTGTTTCTCATCCAACAGGCGGTCCCAGGTCTGGCCGACGAAGGCGTCCGGGCGCTTGCTGTCGTTGAAGGCTTTCACCCAGGTGGGCAGCTCGTTTTCATAGTAGCTGCTGGTGATGAAATTGCCTGAGGCCGACTCAAACCAGTAGGCCCCGGTGGGCTTCTTTCCGGCGGGCAGGATGGCGCCGCGATCTTTGACCGACATGCTGACCACCTTGGAGCCCCAGTGCAGGCGCATCTGATCCGCCACGGTGGCACCGGTGAAATTGCGCGGAGACATTTTGCCGGCCTTGGCGTCGGGCTTGGTGCCCACGCCAGTCACGCCTGCATCCTCCACACAGTACATCATCTCGCCGCTGCGCTTGTCGAACCAGTCATTGGCGATGACGCCGTGCATCATGGGCGAGCTGCCGCTGAAGAAGCTGGCGTGCCCCGGCGCGGTGATGGTGGGGTAGTAATTGTACTGCGCAAAGGTCATGAAGGCGCCTTTGTCCGTGAGCTCGCGAAGGCCTCCTTCGACAAACTGGGAGTGGAAGCGGTCGAGATAATCGTAGCGCAGCTGATCCACGAGGATGGCGACCACGAGCTTGGGAGCTTTGGGCGGCGCGGCATGGGCCGCAGTGAGGCCTGCCACAAGGGCCAGGAGGGGGATCAGTGTCTTGTGCTTCATGGTGAAAATGGAGAGCAGTAAACACAGGCAGCGCGGCGGGTGTTTCAATCACTTTAAAAGCGGCCGGCATGCGCTGAATGCAGTCCCTGCTTGAACTCGCAGGCAACCGCAGGCATCAGGACCGCGTAGGAAGTCCAAACGAATGAGCAAAGCTGAATCCGGCCGTCTGGCGGCACATGTGAAGGGCATCTCCAAGAGCTTTGGAGACGGAGGAGCGCGGCTGCAGGTACTAAAGGAGATCGAGCTGGAGGTGCGGCGCGGAGACATCACCATGCTGGTGGGCCCGTCCGGCTGCGGCAAGACCACGCTGATCAGCATCATCGCCGGCACGCTGAAGGCGGATGATGGAGAACTGCAGGTGCTGGGGCAGGATCTGCGGAAGATGTCCACGGCGGAGATCACGCGATTCCGGGCGCAGCACATCGGCTTCATCTTCCAGTCCTTTAATCTGATCCCGACGCTGAGCTGCGTGGAGAATGTGAGCGTGCCGCTGCTGATCCAGGGCGTGTCCGCCTCGAAGGCGGAGAAGCGCGCCAAGGAGGTGCTGGCACAGGTGGGACTGGGAGAGCGCACGAAGCACCGCCCGTCTCAACTCTCAGGCGGGCAGCAGCAGCGCGTGGCGATCGCCCGGGCGCTGGTGCATGAGCCGGAGCTGATCATCTGCGACGAACCCACCGCAGCGCTGGACGCCAAGAACGGGCATGTGGTGATGGAACTCTTTGAGCACGTGGCGCGCGGGAAGGACCGTGCGGTGCTGATCGTGACGCATGACAACCGCATCTTTCACCATGCGAACCGCATCGCGAACATGGACGACGGGCGCGTGGTGGAGATCCATGATGTGGATGCGAACCACCCGCCGCCGGAGCATCTGAAGCACGTGGAGAGGCTGTAAGGAGGAATAGTGGAACGAACGTGGAGGTTCGTTTTACGGGGAGCGGTGGATGCGTGCGATAGCTCTTTGGCCAAACGCTTTCCTTTGGCGTGTTGCGTCTGACTAGTAGATCATGGGCTCCGACGGCGGCTAACCCTACCTGCGCTGGGCATGCACGTGCCGAACAAGGGGTGTGCGGACCACTATGGAGTGCCCTGCGGGGGCTCGCCTTCCTTCTGCGGCTGCTTGAAGTCTGGGAGCGAGTCGAGGTAGAGCGCTTCAACTTTGTCACGCGCCCACTGGGTGCGGCGGAGGAAGGTGAGGCTGGATTTGATGCTGGGCTGCCAGTTGAAGCAGTTGATCGGGATCATGCGGCCGAGCATCTCCCAACCGTAGTGATCGACGAGCTGCGTGACCATCATCTGGAGGGTGATGCCATGGAGCGGATTTTTGGGGCCTGCGGCGTGCATGGTGGGATGGGAGAGTGGGTGATTTACTGCTGCGGCGCTTCGCCGGATTTTGCCTCTTTGATCACTACGGCCTGCTCTTGCGGCGTCAAAGACTTCACGCGCACGTAGCTGCCGTCAAAGTAAGCGCGGGCACCGTGGTAGTGGCCGGTGTTTGCGCCGGTGATCTGTAGCTTTTTGTCGCTCATGACGAAGCTGAGGTTCGTTTCATCAGGCTTGTCTTTGTCGAGTCCTTTGTCGCTGAACCAGCCGATGGGAGAATTCCAAACGGCGACGCCGCTGAGATCGCCGCTGTGAGAGGTGGGGCCGCGTGTGCACGTGACGGCAAAGTACAGATGACGATTTTTTTCGACGATCTGGATGCTGCCGCCACGGCTGTCTGACCAAGCGCCAGTCAGCCCATCTTCTTTCCATTCATGGATCAAGCCTTTGAGCCACTCAGTGCGCTCATCCTCCAACCCGGCGGCAGCTTGCAGGTATTCAGGAGCATCGAGAGACAACTCCCCCTGCACATCCGCACCGGTAAACATGGAAGAACGGGCGAGATAGTCGCGATACTCCACCCAGGCATGCTGGTCCTCTTTGAGCTTGGCAAACTCCTCCTCAGAGAGTGCTTTTTTGGTGGCAGCCCAGGCTTCATTCAGGGCGCGATCTGCTTTGTCGAAGAGCGCCTTCGCGGCCTCGCGGGTGAGAGGTTTGTCCTCGCCGTGTGCAAAGCCGATGCATGCCGTGGTGAGCAGCAGCAGGGTGAGAACAGAAATCGCGTAGCGCATGTGGCATCAGATTAGCTGAGGGCACGGTCATGTCCACGTTTTGCCTCGGGTTCTTTCGATTTCCTGATCATCAGGAAACAGGTGGTTTTGAATCGATGTTCACGCCTTGATAAACAAGGTTTTGCCTCTAGCCTCCGCGGTCTCCGCTCCCCTCCGTCATCTTCATGAATCTCTACGATCAATTCATCCAATGGGCAGGCAGTCTGAATGCGCAGCAGGTGGCGGACTGGCTGCGGAATCTGGAATGGAACCGTGTGGTGCCGGAGATCACGGGCAAGTTCATCGGCTTCCTACTGGGCTTTGGGGCGAGCTGGTTCCTGCTCTTCCGCCGGCACCTGAAGGCGCTGGACCGCCTGCGCCGGGGTGACTCTGACGATGTGCTGTTTCAGGCGCACTTTCTGGTGCCGGTGCCTGGCACGGACAAGTACGCCCTCATTTTCCGCAACCTGATGCCCAGCACCACGGTGAACGATCTGTATGACAACCCCGCCGCGCGCAAGATCGTGCGCGAGATGGCGGACATCACCACCCTGCGCAAACCCGTGCTGCGCACGGAGGGTGTGCTGGGATTTGAGGTGCTGAACGATGCCTTCAACCACATCTCCGGCCATCTGGGCACGACGCCTTTTCAGCGCGAGTCGTGGCTCTTTGCCATGACATGCGAGGACCGCCAGGTGGTGAGGCGGAAATGCGTGCGCTGCTTCCTGGTACGCCCCGCCGAGCTGGAGCGCATGGCCAGCTGGCGCTGGTGCCGCGACCATGTGGTGTGCGAGCTGCCCTGGCACTGGTACCGCATCGTGGCGCTGCATCAGGTGGCCACCGTGTGGCAGGAGGAGGAAAAGGCTGCGCAGAATCCCAACCCGAAAACACAAGGCATGCCGCTGGTGGACAAGCACGCCTCCCACCGCCGCGTGCGTGCGATGTCCGTGGGGATCTTTACGAATGAGAAGCCTGTGGGTACGCCTGCGGAGGTGGACTGGGCCTCGAAGGAATGGGAGCTGAAGAAGCTGGGGCTGGACCTGAATGCGCCGCCGGTGGCGTGAGGCTGAGCGGAGATAAACGGGCGGAATGGAGCGAAGTGTGAACAAACCGACGCGGCTCCGACGTCTGCCTGTTATGAAATATCTTTTTCTGCTCCTGCTCTCAACCTCCCTTTGTGCCGCAGACACCCGCGATGCGCTGTTTCAAAAGAGCATCGATGAGATGTTTCCGGGGCTGGTGGAGATACGCCGGGACATTCACATGCACCCCGAGCTGCCGAATGAAGAGGTGCGGACGTCCAAGCTGGTGGCGGACCGCCTGAGGGCGCTGGGTTTTACCGAAATCAAAACCGGTGTGGCCAAGACCGGGGTGGTGGCCGTGCTGAAGGGGGCCCAGGACGGCGCCTGCGTAGCGGTGCGTGCGGACATGGATGCGCTGCCGATCAAGGAGCTGCGAAGCGCGCCCTACCGCTCTCAAAATCCAGGAGTGATGCATGCGTGCGGGCATGATGTGCACACGACCTGCGCGCTGGGCGTGGCTGAGCTGCTGATGAAGCACCGGGAGCAGGTAAAGGGCAGTGTGAAGTTTCTCTTTCAGCCAGCGGAGGAGGCCATGCCCGCCACCTACAAGGGCGACTGGGGAGCCAAGCTGATGGTGGCGGAGGGAGTGATGGAGAATCCAAAACCTGCGGCGGTCTTTGGCCTGCACACCACGGCGGTGGTGCAGCCTGCTGGCATCACGGATGACGGGGTGCATTACCTGAAGGCCGGACAGATCGGCTACACTCCGGGCTATGACAATGCGAACAGCGACCGCTTCCACATCACCATTCACGGCAAGATGGCGCATGGCTCGGCCCCGCACAAAGGCGTGGACGCGATCGCCGTGGCGGCGGAGGCCATCATGGCGCTGCAGATGATCAAGAGCCGGCAGACGAACACGCGGCAGCCGCTGGTGATCAGCATCGGAACGATCAGCGGAGGAGACCGCGAGAACATCATCGCGGAGAAGGTGGAGCTGGGCGGCACGGTGCGCACGTATGACGCGGCCTTTCGCGATGGGGTGATCGAGCAGATGGAGCGAATCCTCAAGGGCATAACCTCGGCCCATGGGGCCACCTATGAGATGGAGTACCGCAAGACGTACCCGAGCATTCACAATGACCAAAAGCTGATCGATGCCACACTGCCGGTCTTTCGCCGGATCGTGGGAGAGAAGAACGTGGTCGAGCTCATTCCCGGAATGGGCGGGGAGGATTTCAGCTTTTTTGCGCAGGTGGTGCCCGGCTTCTACTTCCGCCTGGGCGTGGCCAATGAGGAAAAAGGCTTCACCTATGGCGGCCACACGCCGATGTATGACTGCGATGAAGAGAGCCTCAAAACCGGGGTGGCCGTGATGGCGGCTGCGGTGTGTGATTTTCTGGATGCAAGCCGCTGACCGCAGCTGCGTTTACTGGAGGCATGAAGACCAACCAGCTTCTGCTCTGCCTGTTGCTGTACTGCAGCGCCATCTCCGCGGCTGACTACCAGTCGCCCTACAAAGTCGAGTTTACCTTCACCCAGGAGGAGCTGATCGGCGATATTCTCAACGGCTCGAGAGGAGAGTGGAAGGAGGAGGCCAGCGTGCCCTACCGCGACTGGTATGATGTGTCCTTTCAAAAACGCTGGAAATACTGGGGCCCTGCGGCGAAGCATTTCAGCCCGCCCGCAGGAGTCGCCTCCAAAAGTCCTGAGTGGTCGAGGCAGCGTGTGATCGCCACCGGTCTGCGTTTTGTGGGTTACACCTACCAGCATCATCATGTGCCGGACTGGGAGCCGCCAGCGGACTGGCCCAAAGATGAGAAGCAGACCACGCCGGTGACGAAGGGGGTGGATTGCAGCAACTTCACCGCCTTTGTGTACAACCAGGCGCTGGGCATCAAGCCCACCGGAGATGTGCATGACCAGGCTGAACTAACCGAGGCACCCGGCCCGGGAGCAGGACGCACCATCGCAGTGAAGCGCATCGAACTGCCTGCGAAGTATGAGGATTTTGAAAAGACGCTGCTCACGGGTGATCTGCTCTTTGTGAAGAGCAACAAGGGCGATGTCTCCCATGTGGTGCTGTGGGTGGGCAAGATAGGCCGCAGCCCGGACGGTGTGCCGCTGATCCTGGACAGCACGGGTACTGGAACGAAGGACAGCAACGGGGTGGCGATCCCGAATGGAATCCATCTGCGCCCTTTCAAACGCGGCTACTGGTACGCCAGCAAGGCGAGTCACGCGCTGAGGATTATTCCGGAAAAGTGAGGGGAGCGAATGCGCAGACTATTTAACGGCTGACTTCGTCTTCCTGCGTCTGGCCTTTGGCGGCTGAGCACTGCTCCACACGGGCTGCCCATCCTGGAACAGAACCAGCTGGTGTTTGCCAGAATCAAGATTAGAGCCCAGCATCGTGCCAAGCAGACCATTGCGATCACGGATGCACAAACCGGCATCGTTGTTGGGAGAAGAGCCCAGTGAAGCGTCAAAGCGTGGGCCAAGCAAGCTGATGGACAAGCTGCCATTGGGGTCGGTGGATATCTGGATCGAACGATCCTTTTCTCCATAAAGGCAGATGCATGCGTAACCATCGCCATTGCCAGGGTCCAGGAGGATGCGAGGCTTGCCTTTTGCGTCCACCAGCGTGATGGACCTTGCGATCAGGCGTTTGGGTGCGGCTTTGCGCTTGACGGCTTTTTTCCTGGCCATGATGATTTTAAATTTTCGGGACTACCTTTCGCGCTTGGCCCGCAGCACCACCTCCACCTGGCCGAGCGGCAGGCAGTTGATGACGTCTTTGCGGGTGAGCCAGCCCTTGCGGGCGGCTTTGATGCCGTAGATGACGGCCTGCAGGCCGTGGGTGCTGTGGGCGTCGGGATTGATGCTGCATTTGACGCCCTTCTCCTTGGCGAGCTTCCACCAGCGCCAGTCCATGTCGAGACGCCAGGCACTGGCATTGAGTTCGATGATGGTGCCGGTCTCGGCTGCGGCATCGATCACGGCGGCTATGTTTACGTTATAGGCCGGGCGCTGGAGCAGCAGGCGGCCGGTGAGATGGCCGAGCATGGTCACGTTCGGATTTTCGATGGCGCGGATGATGCGCTTGGTCATCTCGGCTTCGGGCAGGTTGAAGACGTTGTGCACGGAGGCGACGACGTAGTCAAGGCGGCTCATGATCTCGTCGCTGAAGTCGAGGCTGCCGTCTTTGAGGATGTCCACCTCGCTGCCGGTGAAGATGCGGAAGCCCTCGTCCTTCATCTCTTCATTGAGCGCCTGGATCTCCTCGATCTGGGCCAGCAGACGCTGCTCGTTCAGACCATTGGCCTGAAAGGAGGATTTGCTGTGATCGGCGATGCCGAGGTACTGCAGGCCCAGCTCATGGGCGGCGTGGGCCATCTCGCGCAGCGTGGCACCGCCATCGCTGGCGGTGGTGTGATTGTGGAAGACGCCGCGCAGGTTTTCCAACTGCACCAGATGAGGCAGACCGCCGTGCTCGGCGGCTTCGATCTCGCCTTTGTTTTCGCGCAGCTCGGGATCGATGAAGTCGAGGTCCAGCGCACGATAGAGCTCGGCTTCATCGTGAACGGGTGGAATGGCCAGTGCATCGGCATGATCCGGCACCGGGGTGAAGGCATACTCATTGAGCGACCAGCCGCGTGCCAGGGCACGCTGGCGGATGACGACATTGTGCTCCTTGCTGCCGGTGAAGTACACCAGCGCAAAGGGGAACTCTTTTCTGGAGACGGCGCGGAGATCGCACTGCACGCCGTGCGTGGCATGCACGCTGGCCTTGGTGGGGCCTTTGGCGATGACGTCCACCACCATGGGAAGCTGCACAAAGTATTCGATGACCTCCTCGGGGTGCTTGGTGGAGACGAGGAAGTCGAGGTCGTGCACGGTCTCCTTGCCACGACGGAAGCTGCCGCAGACCTCGGCATGAGAGACGTGCGGATGCTGGCGCAGGGCCTCCAGAATCTCCTGCGCGAGGGCATGCACCTGATCCTGGCGAAACTCGGCTGCGTGCTGCTCGCGGAAGGCGATGCCGTCGAGGATTTTTTCAACTGTCTTGCCGCCGAAGCCGGAGAGCTTGGCGGCCTCGCCGCTTTCGCAGGCGCGTTTCAGGTCGGCGATGGAGGACACCCCCAGCTCGGCATGCAGTGCGGCGACTTTTTTGGGCCCGAGGCCGGGGACGTCGAAGAGCTCAAAGAGGGTGTCTGGAAACTCGGCCTTGAGCTTCTCATAAAACTCCAGCTTTCCGGTGGTGGCCATTTCGTGGAGCTTGTCTCGCAGCGCCTCGCCCAGGCCTTTGATGCCTGCGAGCTGATTTTCGGCGGCCAGCTTCATAATGTCTCCGCTGAAGCTTTCGACGATCTCCGCGCCGGTGCGGTAGGCGCGCACCTTGAAGGTGTTTTCCCCCTTCAGCTCCAGGAGGAGGGCGATGCGTTCAAAGATGGTGGCGGCGTCTTCACGGGTCATGCGCGCATGATGGCACCTGAGCTGAAGGCGAACAAGGAGCTTCGCTGTGTATCAAGCACGGCGCTGAAGGCGTGAGCTGACGGCGGCGATGACGAAGGTGCTGGCGATGAGCAGTGTGCTGAGGGCATTGATGACCGGAAGCGAACGGCTGGTGCGCATCATGCTGGCCACGCGCAGCGGCAGCGTGGTGGTGCCGGGGCCGGAGACGAAGAAGGTGATGACGTAGTCGTCCACCGAGAGCGTGAAGGCCAGCAGACCGCCTGCAAGCACACCGGGCAGCAGCAGCGGGAGCAGCACCTTTCTCACGGCCTGCGCGCGTGTGGCGCCGAGATCCCGCGCGGCATCCAGCAGGGTGAAGTCAAAGTCCTGCAGCCGGCCCAGCACCACCATGGTGACAAAGCTGAGGCAGAAGGTGACATGCGCGATCCAGATGGTGAGGAGTCCTGTTTCAATGCCGGAGAGGACAAACAAAGCCAGCAGCGACATGCCCATGAGGATGTCCGGCATGACGAGTGGCAGGGTGATGAGGACCTGGTGCACGTTTTGCAGCCAGGAGCGGAAGCGGTGCAGCACATACGCCGCCAGCGTGCCCATCACCATGGAGGCGAGCGATGCGGAGACGGCGATGCGGAGCGTGAGCCAGAGGGACTGCCAAACCTCCTCCGCCGCCCAGAGCTTCTCATACCAGCCCCAGGTAAAGCCCTCCCACGCACCGCCAAAGCGCGAGGCATTGAAGGAATTGACCACCAGCACCACGAGCGGTGCGAAGAGAAAGAGCACCACGCCCCAGGCGAGGAGGGCCGGCAGGCGGGAGCGGGTCATGCGCCCTCCTTTCTGCCGATGCGCTGCCACACGGCCACCACCAGCATGGGCAGCAGCACGGCCAGCATCATGCCGCCAGCCAGCGCGCTGGCGTGGGGGAGATTGCGGTCTGAAAACACGCGCTGGGCTATCTTGGTGCCCAGCATGTCATCGGAGACACCGCCCACCATCTGCGGAATGACGTACTGCCCCAGGCTGCATACAAAGACCATCATACCGGCAGAAATGAGGCCGCGACGCACACCGGGCACAAACACCTTTGAAAACGCCTGCCGGGGCCGGGCCCCGAGATCGCGTGCGGCATCCAGAAGGCCGAAGTCGAACTTCTCCGCCGCGGCATACAGCGGCAGGATGGCAAAGGGCAGCTGGGTGTACACCATGACGAGCAGCACGGCGCCCGCATGATGGAGCAGCACGGCATTTTCAGGCAGGAGGTGCAGGGAGATGAGTGTCTGCGTCAGCGGCCCCTCGGGATGCAGAAGGGACTTCCACGCAAAGATGCGGATGAGGAAATTTGACAGAAACGGGATGACCACCAGCAGCAGAAGCCACTGCCTCTGGCGCTGACCGGCACGCGCCATGTGAAAGGCCATGGGCAGCGCCAGCCCCAGACAAAAGAAGGTGGTGGCCGCACTGACCCACACGGTGCGCCAGATGATGGGCAGATAGGCGGGATCGCGAATCTCATCCAGCGTGGCCAGCGTCCAGCCCGGGCCCACGCCACCCTGCAGGTCTGCAGGACGAAAAGCGGTGACGAAGACCAGAAGGGCTGGGATGACGAAAAAGACGCCCAGCCACGCCAGGGACGGCAGGGTGAGCAGCCACTGCGATGAGGCCTGCCGCCGCGCGCTCATGCCGCGTCCTCCAGCCGCACCACGCGGCCTTCATCCGGGTGAAAGCTCATCCACACCTCGGCACCGCGTGCGGGGTCGATCTCTCCGCCGCTGAAGCGGCTGCGCTGCAGCTGGGCCAGGATGCAGTGCTCTCCGGCGCGGATGCGGTAGCGCGTGTGCGAGCCGAAGTAGGCGATGTCCTCGACCACGCCGCGAAAGGCATTGACCCGCTCCCCGCTTGAAGGGCGTGCAAGGGTGAGGCTGATTTTTTCCGGACGCACCATGAGGCGCAGCGGCTGATTGGATGAGACCGCGCCATTGCTCTGCACGAGAGGACTGCCGAGACCCTCGATCAGGACACGCACGTAGCCCTCATGCTGAAACTCCTGCGCCACGCCGGTGAAGAAATTGGCATCACCGATGAAGGAGGCCACAAAGCTGCTGCGCGGGTTTTCATACAGGCTGGCGGGAGAGTCCACCTGCTCCAGCCTGCCGCTGTTGAGCACGGCGATGCGGCTGCTCAGGCTCATGGCCTCGCCCTGGTCGTGCGTCACGTAGATGAAGGTGGTGCCAACCTGCTCATGGATGGTGTTGAGCTCCATCTGCATGTGCTGGCGGAGCTTGAGATCGAGAGCGGCCAGGGGCTCGTCCAGCAGCAGCACCTGAGGGCGGTTTACAAGCGCACGGGCGATGGCCACGCGCTGGCGCTGGCCGCCGCTGAGCTGGGCAGGGCGCTTGCGCGCGTGCTCGCTAAGGCGTACCAGATCCAGCATGCGGTCCACACCGCTGCGGATCTCCTCGCGCGGGCGGCGGCTCATGCGGAGGCCGAAGGCCACGTTTTCCCACACGGACAAGTGGGGGAAGAGGGCGTAGTTTTGAAAGACGGTGTTCACCGGACGCTGCTCCGGAGGCAGGGTGGTGATGTCCTGCCCGGCCACCAGGATGCGCCCGCTGTCCGGACGCTCAAAACCCGCGATCATGCGCAGCAGCGTGGTCTTGCCACAGCCGCTGGGCCCCAGCAGTGAAAACGCCTCCCCCTGGCGGACGGTCAGGGAGACATCATCCACGGCACGCTGCTGACCGAAGGATTTGGAGATGTGGTCGATGACTAGAAAATCGTCCATGAAGCGGTTGGGTAATACTTTAACCTGCAAACATTGGCCGTGGCAAGGAGCTTGCGGGACCCGCCAGGACAGGCGAGCTTTATCGAATGTCCAACCGTTTTGAAATTCTGCGTCCTCTCGAAGAGGACACTGCCAGCAAGCTGCTGCTCGTGCGCGACAACAAGCGCGGAGACGAGCTGCGCCTGCGGCGCTTTAAGACCCAGAAGCCTGAGGAGATCGAAGGACTGAAGGAGCTTTTCCGCCAGCTGGCCGGACTGCAAGACACGCATCTGGACCGTCTGATCGACTACGGAGCGGACAAGGACGGCTTTTACACCATCGTGGCCGGCTCGCTGCCCGGAGAGACGCTGCCGGAGATGCTGGAGCGCGGCCCGCTCACAGAAAAGGAATTCACCACGCTGACCACGCAGCTGCTGGAGGTGCTCTCCGCGCTGCATGAAGACGCGATCGTGCATGGGAGCCTGCGGCCTGAATATGTGCGCATCAGCGGAAAATCCGCCGCAGACTGGCAGGTGACGCTGCATGGGTTTGGCCAGGGCTTTGCCTCCAAAAACGACAGCCCCGAGGAGCAGATACGAGCCTACCGCTGCACGGCACCAGAACAGTGGCTGGATGGAACCACCCGCCGCCGCACGGATGTGTATGCGCTGGGCTGCACCCTCTACGAGGCGCTGACAGCGCGCGCGCCCTTTGATGCCCGGGTGATGAAGGAGCTGCGGCTCAAACACCTGGGCCATGACATCACGCCCCTGACCAAGCTGGCGTCTCATGTGCCAGCCTGGATGACCACCTGGGTGATGCACCTGATGTCCGCCGACCCCGAACTGCGCCCGCGCAAGGCAGCGGCCGCCCGCGAGCTGTTTGAAAAACGAGAAGCCCCCCAGCCCGCAGAGACGACACCACGCCCGCAGCCAGTGCAGCAGCAGCCAGCCGCCCCCGCCGCGCCACCTCCAGGCGTAAGCATGCCCCCGCCGCAGAATCTGCGCTCTGCGCCAGTCATTCTCCCGAGCCCGCAGCCGGGCGCGCGCAATGCAACCTCCAGCACGATCCCCATCGCCGCAGGTCCGCATGTGGCGGCGAACCGCCCCAAATCCGGGGTCACCAATTCCGTGGTGCCCGCTCCGCCCCGCAAAGCCATGTCCCCTGCCCCGGGCCCGCGCCCAGCGGGCCTCAAGCCGGCACCGGCACCCGCCCCCGACCTGCTGAGCAAGCTCAAGCAGCAAAAGCCCGTCGTCATCACTGCAGCGGTGGTGCTCGTGCTCCTGAGCCTGTTTATGATTTCGCGCTGCGGCAGCTAGCCTGAAGCGGGGAACGCGATAGCAGACCAGCTGAAGCGCCGCCCCCGCTGTCTCCAAAAAAGTGAAGCAGGCGTCTCCGTCTGCTTCACCCCTCCTCCTGATCATCGCACACCCAAAAAAAATCAGATCGACATGAGGAAGTCGAGGAGCTGCTGCACCTGCTGCGTGTTCAGCTTGAGGTAGCGGTCTTTGGCGGCCTTGGCTTCTCCATCATGCGCCTTGATGGCTTCATCGACAGTCTGTGCGCGTCCATCATGCAGATAGGGTGCGCTGGCACGCAGGCCCCAGAGCGGAGCGGTCTTCATGTCCCGCACATCGGCAGCCGACTGGGCGATGCCGTCTCCGAGAGAGCCCATGTCATGGAGCAGCAGGTCTGAGAAAAGCCAGACCTCCTTGTGATCGAGTGCGGCCACTTTGCTGGGCCCGGTGGTCATGAGCGGCACATGGCAGACGGCGCAGCCGGTGTTTTGAAACACGCTTCTCCCTGCGGCGGCAGAATTGGTCGGGGGCAGGCGCGGAGGCGCACCGAGGAAGCGCATGAAGTCCGCCACACGATCAACGTCTCCCCTGCCCGTCGTGGGATCGACCACGTCTTCGGGGTCCACCACGGTGTCGTATTGAGCGAGCAGCTGTGCATTGCCATTGGGGGCGTTTTCCACCGGGAAGAAGCGGTTGGTGATGCCCATCTCATTGAGATAGGCGTCACCCGCAAAGCTCAGAACCGTGGCCTGCTGCGCCTTCCAGCCAAAGCGGCCGATCAGCGTCTTGCCGGTGGCCGGGTCTGCCACCTTGGCCACTTTTCCCAGCACACCATCCAAGGGGGAGCGCTTCACATTCTGCAATATCTGATCGTCCGGAATGGCCTCGATCAAGCCCAGACCGAATAGCGGAGTGGAGTTTCGGTGAGCCACCACATTGGCCTCCTGGGGCACCACCTCGTGCAGGGCGGGATTGATCTCCATCTCCTGCTGCAGGGAGCCGCCGAGCGAGGTGAGGGGATTGAAAACACCACCGTCTGTGCGGCCAAAGCGCGTCACATTGATGGGGCCTGCACCACCGGTGGCAGGCGCGTTGTGGCAGGTGACGCAGGAGTTGCGGTTGAAGATGGGGCCCAGGCCGCTGACCTCAGTCTCCGAGCCTTCAAAGTCATCCTTGCCATCCTGAAAGGCCGCCAGCTGAGACTTGGTGAGGCCGGGCAGAGGATCGCCAAACTGAGGCCTGGCGGCATTGGGCGGCGGAGGCGGCGGGTGGGGTGTGTGCTGCGGCCGCTGAGCGGGATGGCGGGGCGGCATTTGAGCCAGGGACTGCGTCCCGAAGGAGCAGGCGAGTGCAAGCGCAAGATAAGAGGTGAGGCGAGTCGCTTTCATGGCAGGGTGGGTGGGCTGCAATCACGCCCGTGCGTGATATCGTTGACCCGGAAAATCCCGTGCCGCAAAATTCGTTACTCACTTTTCCAACCCACACACGCCATGACCCTGAAGATCCTCATCAAGTACCTCCTCAGCGCCGGCATCATCACGCTCGTGAGCGAGATGGTGAAGCGCAGCGACAAGCTCGGCGCGCTGCTGGCGGCGCTGCCGTTTGTGAGCATCATCACGCTCCTCTGGGTGCACCATGAAAGCGCGCCCGAGGTGCGGGCACAGAAGACGGCAGACCACATGTACTACATCTTCTGGTATGTGCTGCCCACGCTGCCGATGTTTCTGCTCTTTCCCGCCTTTCAACGCTGGTGGGGCTTTTACGGTGCGCTGGGAGGCAGCGCGGTGCTGACGCTGCTGCTCTTTGCCCTGCTGCGCGCCATCGGCGCACGGTTTGGCCTGATGCTCTGAGGCTGCGGGCTTGACGACAGGCGCGGGCGCGTGCTTCGTCCGGGATGAACACCAACCACTGTCGCTGGGGCATCCTGGGTGCCGCCTTCATCGCACGCAAAAACTGGCAGGCCATCCGTGACGCCGGAAACGCCACACTGGCGGCCGTGGCCAGCCGTGATCTCTCACGCGCACAGGCATTCATCGATGAATGCCAGTCCAGCGCTCCGCATGCGGTGGTGCCGGAGGCCATGAATGACTACAACGCGCTGCTGGCGCGCAAGGACATCGACGCCGTGTACATCCCGCTGCCCACCGGCCTGCGCAAGGAGTGGGTGATCCGCGCCGCAGAGGCCGGCAAGCATGTGCTGGTGGAGAAGCCCGTGGGTGAGCATGCGGATGATGTGGCGGAGATCATCGCCGCGTGTGCAAAGCATGGCGTGCAGTTCATGGACGGCGTGATGTTCATGCACGGCCGCCGCCTGCAGCAGCTGCGCGAGGTGGTGGACCGTGAGGTGGGCCCGGTGCGCCACATCTCCACGCAGTTCAGCTTCATGAGCGACGATGAATTTCAGCGCAGCAACATCCGTGCACATGGCAAGCTGGAGCCGCTGGGCTGCCTCGGAGATCTGGGCTGGTACTGCCTGCGCTTCACGCTTTGGGCCATGAACTACGCCACGCCCGTGGAAGTGACCGGCCGCATGCATTCACAGACGCAGCAGACGGCGGATTCACCATCCGTGCCGCTGGAGTTTTCCGGCACGCTGGCTTTTGCGGATGGCGCCCATGCCTCCTTCTACTGCTCCTTCACCACGACGAATGCGCAGTGGGCCATCGTCAGCGGTGGCAAGGGGCTGCTGCAGGTCTCCGACTTTGTGCTGCCCTTTCATGGCAGCCAGACGAAGTACAGCCTCACGCGTTCCGAGTTTGAGCTGGACCGCTGCAAGGCCAGCATGCACGAAGGCCGCAGGGTGGAGGCCATCGACGAGCCGAGCAGCAACGCGCCCGGATCTCAGGAGTCCGGACTGTTCCGCACCTTCTCCGAACTGGTGCTCTCGGGGAAACTGGACGCCCACTGGCCGTGCATCAGCCTGCAGACGCAGCGTGTGCTGGACGCCTGCCTGGCCTCGGCGCGTGACGGCGGCAAAGTGGTGAAACTGGAGGCGTGATCAGAGGTCCAGCACCTTGTCCATGCGCCGGGCCACATCGGCCAGGTAGTCCCAGTCCCCGGCCTTCACCTCGGCGGCAGCCCAGCCGGTGTAGTTGATCTTGGCCAGCTCGGAGCGCACGGCGGGCCAGTTGATGCTGCCCTCTCCGAGCGGCGTGTCGAAGCCCTTGCGCATGCCCTCCTTCATGGCGCGGTCGAGGTCGTACTCCTTCACATCCAGCTTGAGGCTGCGCTTTCCCAGCACCTGCGCCCAGTGCTCTGCCACGCCCCAGCGCATCATGTTGCCGATGTCAAAATGCACCTGCACCCAAGGGCTGCCCACTTCATCGATGAAGCGCGCCATGTCGAAGGCGCTGATGATAAAGGTGTTCCAGACGTTTTCGATGAGAATGCGGATGCCCTGCTTCTCCGCATGCACAGCGGCCTGCTTCATGCGCGCCACAGAGCTGTCCCAGGTCTGCTGGAGCGGCTGGTCCTGCGGATAGGCCAGCACCACGAGCATGGAGTCTCCCCCGAGCTTTTTTGTCAGGTCGATGCCAGCCTCCAGCCCGTCGCTGCGTCCGCCCACCGTGCCGTCGATGATGAGGCCGCTCTCCTTGCTGGCGGCGATCCATTCATCAGCATTCTGCTCTGTCACGTGGCCGAGCAGGCTGGGCTCAACACCTTCGTAGCCGCAGGTGCGCAGCTTTTTGAATGCCTCCGCCAGCGGCAGGCCCTGCGCAGCTTTCTGCGCCATGCCCCACTTGAGCGATTTGCGTATCTTTCCAGTAAACTGCCCCGCCTGAAGCGCGGGAGCAGCAGCCAGAGCAGCGGCACCAGAGGCCGTGAGGTGATGGAGAAAGCGGCGGCGGTTCATGAGAGTGGTTGGTTCTCCCCCTACGCTGACAGAAAAGCCCGGGCGGTGTCGAGCCTTAAGGATCCCAGTCCAAAAGGAAACCTGTCAGTTTTTCACACGCTTGAGGCAAGCGGGCTCCGACCACTTCCAGAACTTGGGCTCCAACAGGCGGGTGTAGTTGGCGGGGGTGGAAGCGAGATGGCTGTGGGCACCATCCTTGTCCGGCTTCACCGTGCCTTGAAGCTGACCGGCCTTGATCGCGGCGGCCACAGCATCGTGGTCGATGCTCCAGGAGAAAAGCACGCCATGATCCGCCACACGGAAGAGCATGAAGGACTCGCCGGTCTTTTTGGCCTTGGGATCACGCACGACTGCAAAACAGAGCTTTTCTTTTTTGTCTGCCGAGGCCTCGCGGATGCTGATCTCCACGGGCTTGTCGTCTTTTTTCCCAGGCTCCGTGAGTACAAGCAGGCCATTGGCGGCATCAGTCACGGCCAGATGGAGCACGTCATCGTCATCCACGGGAGTCCAGTCTCCGTTCCAGTCGCTGGCATTGAGTGATTCGGGCTTGAGACCGAAGTCATCGTCCACCGTGGTTTCAGGACAGGACGTGAGACCGCACACGGCAAGTGCGCAGGCCAGGATGCGAAGCACCGTTTTCATGGTCGAGGAGGGGCGGGACTGGCTGCCGCAGGTGCGAGCTGATCGCGCAAGCCGGTGGCACCGGGAGGCAGGGAAAGAGTAACGCCGCCACCACCAGGTGCGCTCTCAGGCGGAGCGACGACGGGGATGGCCTTGGGCACTTCAGGCTGAGGCACAACCGGGGCAGCAGCTTTGGGAGCAGGAACCTCCACAACACCGGCCTTGGGCGGAGGTGCTGATGTCGTGCCCGTCTTTGCAGGAGCGGTGGCGTTTCTAGGCTGGGCTGCGGCCGGGGCCTTGTGCGGCTGAGCGGCCTCCACCGGAGCTGCAGGCTGCTTTTTCTGCCAGAGCGCGGAACCGGACAGGTGCGCGCACATGGCGCCGAGAACCATGGAGCCGCTGAGAAACACGGCGGCCTTCAGCCAGATGGGTACATTTTCCCGAGGAAGCAGATGCTCCGGCAGCGTGGGAGGAGCGGAGGCGGCGGCACGCGCCCAGTCTGGCGCATCCGGAGGCGAGGGCTCTGCACCGCCATTGCGAAAGAGCAGCTCGGCAAAGCCGATGGAGGGCTCGTCTGCGCCGCGTGTGGCACCACCGGTGGTCAGGGCCACGGGCGAGCGCAGAGGCTCGGTGGGAGAAAGTGCAATGGGCTCGCGCTTGGGCACCGGCTTGGTGACGGGCAGCGATTTGGTGGCGGGCTTCAAGCCGAGGCTGGCGACTGGGTCTGCGGCACTGGGGCGCAGCGCAGGCGAGGGCTCGACCGGTTTGGCCAGATCGTAGTGCTGGATGATGCGTGCGTAGCGCGCCAGGAAATCGCTGCGCCTGGCGGGCTTGGTCTCGGATGTTTTGGCGATCTCGTCGTCGAGAAGACGCGCGAGGGTTTCCCGCTCACGGGCAGCACCGGCTTCGGGCTCCTGGAGCGTGCCGGGAGGAGATTCAAAACCGAGGAGAAACTTGGCCAGCGCCGAAAGCCAGCCACCATGCCAGACGGTGCCGCTGGCAGAGCCTGCCTGCGGAGGCAGGAGCACGGCGGGATCCGTGCCACGGCCGGACATGGAGGCCAGCGTGGGATGCGCGCGCACCATGATGTTGAATGCCGGCCACTCATTGAGCTTGGAGACGAGCAGCTTGGTGCTGCGTGTGTCCTCACGGGCAAATCCGGTGAGCAGAAAGATGTCCTCCAGGCGCAGCTTGCTCACCGGCAGGGCGGAGTTGTCCAGCTGGGTGAGTGCGGTGTCCAGCCCTGCCAGCACCAGATAGGTCTCCTGGACATCCAGGCGATGGCGCTCGCGGATGAGATCCGCGAGGCTGATGCCCTCGGCCACTTCCTCGGCCAGGCAGGTGATGTCGTCCGATTCATTGACGAGCGCGAGGGTGATGAGGCTGGAGCAGTCCCTCTGCCTGCCAGCTTTGAGCGCGGCATCATCCGCCTCCTTCACACGTGCATGGGCGATGCGCCTTGTGGGCACCTGCTCGATGAGCACAGCGCGGCCTGTCTTGGTGAGGGTGCCGCGCATGCTGTAGGGATTGGCCATGTCCAGCCGCTGGCTCTGGATGCGCACCAGATTGACGAGTCCGCGTGCCACCTCCTGGTAGCCCGCCAGCAGCGGGGCCAGCAGCGCACGCGGCTTCTGCGGCGCAGGGATCTCCCCGGAGAGATTGGCAGGCGCGATTTTCTGCAGGCTGGCACGCAGCTCACGCATGGCGGCGATGACGCCCACCCCGGCGCTGGCCAGGCAGGAGCCGAGCAGCTCGGCATAGTCTGCGGCAGGCAGTGCGTGGTCTGGCAGCGTGCCACCCTGCTCCACGAGAAAGGTGCGGAGAAATTTGGCCTGCTTTTCAAAGCTGGTCTTCAGGGCGCGCTTCTTGCCGGCGCTGGCGTCGATGACACGAAAATCCGCCGCCAGCACCTGAACGGCCTGCGGAGCCGTCTGCACGATGCGCAGGCAGTCGAGGGGGGATTCGGCGATGAGCTCGCCACGCTCACACAACGCCACGGCGGTCTCCATCGCACGGGTGGCGATCATGATGGCCAGCCAGCCGGGCAGATCCTGCTGGCGTGCGAGGTAGGTGCGAAGCGTCTCGCCATCCACACTGCTGGTGATGTAGAAGGGGTTTCCCTCATCCTCTCCAAACTCGATCATGCGAGCGAGGGTGGGATGCCCGCGCTTTTGCAGGGCGCGGGAGGTCTCCTCAAAAGCCGCGCGGTTGGCCAGTGGCTCAAGCAGCACGTGGCAGTGCACATACTCCAGACGCTGCGTATCAAACGCCAGAACAGCCACCTGTTCGGAATTGCGGACGAGCTCGACGTTGTTGCCGTCGGCGTCCTGAACGATTTGATAATGCCTGAATAAACTCGGCTCCGACATAGGGGGCTCTGGAAGAATGCTGTAGCAACTATCCTGCCATCACGAGGATGTTCAAGCCAGCGTTTCCTCCGGTCTTGCAGCGATTTCGTGGCTTTTATCACGAAGGCGGCTTCCAGGCCGCGATGGCATCAGGTGACTTGCTGCGCATGCCAAGGCGCTGCGTGCTGAACTCCTCCGGCAGGAGGACTTCAGTGGCGCCGCCGTAGTTCATCGCTCCGAGGAAGTGAGTCTCTGTGCGTTCGGCCGATTCAGCGAGCCAGGCAAAGGCGCGATGGTAGAGGCTGAGGAAGGCCTCCACATATGGGGCGATGCATTCCGTGGTGAGCGCCGCCATCTTGAGACCGATGCCACGCATGCTCGCGGCATCTGCCAGCGTCATGGAGACGCCGGGCAGCTCAGGCAGAGGAGCCGGCATGAGATGCCTGTTGAGCATGACGGTCTTGCCATCGTCCGTAAAGGGGAATGGCGCGCCGTCCATGGTGGACATGATCTGGCGGAGGAGATTAAACATCTTGGGGACGATGGACTGCAGCGCGGTGAGGTAGGCGCTGGGGTCGTCCACATTGGCAAATTTGGCCCCCAGCGTCTGGAAGGCGAACAAGAGCGTGATCAGCTCGCGGAAGGAGGGCAGCGCACCGCACATGGCCTCATAAATGGTGACCCAGGCCGGAAGATCCCTGCGGCGCGCGCGCAGCCAGTCGCTGAGCTCTGCGGGATCGCTCCACCAGAGCATGCCCAGGGCGGCGGCAAAGCGGCGCTCCAGCACGCGCTCGCGCGCCTGCAGCGGCCCCTCCATGTGCTCCATGACCATGCGCTGGCAGGCGGCCTCCGAACGCAGCGTGGCGGAGCTGGAGTCCGAGGTGCCAAACTGCATGCGTGAGACGGTGAATCCGGCCAGGCTGAGAGTGGCGGCGGCCTCGAGGTCGCGGCGGCGCTGCCAGGCCTGGTTCCACTCCTGGAGCGCGGTCTTGAACTGCGGACCCCAGGCCACCACCTCATCCCTCACACGCAGGATCTCGCGCTGCAGCTCCGGCAGCGCCACAGCGCCTGCAGGCGTGCTGCCCAGGCCGCACATGGCGCGCTCGGGGTGGGCCAGCCCGCCGAAGTAGCGGCGGATGATGAGCAGTGCCTCCTCATCGCGCCGGTTTTGATGGATGACCTCCTCATCCCCGACGATGCGATGCTCATGAAGATTCAGTCCCAGCTCGTGCTGGAAGTAGAAGCAGCTGACCTGACGGGAGAGATCGACAAACTGGCGCAGGATGGATGCGGCGGGCTGCTGCTGGGGGAGGTGAGCCACGATGCAGGCCCCCCTGGCCTTTTCCGCCTCCTCCTGTATGGCGGCGGCCACACCAGACAGGCTGTCACCCACGACCTCCGCGCGGGCGGAGGCGCGGGCCTTTGCCGCCGTGGCCACGTGGCGTGCCATCAGCAGCGAGAGATTCTCCGGCAGACGGTGCTGGATGATGCCGCGCTGCACCTCCTGCTCCGTGGCTTTCCAGGCCTCCACCAGCAGATCCAGCTTGCGCTGCATGCGCTCATGACCGCCCCTGCCGATGACATTGGCTGAGCAGCGTGCCGCCGTGCGGCGGATGAGCCGCGAGGCCGGAAGACCGGCCAGCCTGGAGACGATGGCGAGGCAGATGAACGGAATGCGGGCCAGGCACATCCAGCCGTAGATGATTTTGCGCCCGAGACTCAGCCATCCGGAATCACGCGACGGTCTGCCGCTCTGGGAGAGTTCCACAGGGGCCTTACGCTCCAGCGCCACGTCAAAAAACCATTCGTTCATTTCGCGCACGGCATGCACAAAAAGGGTGCAGAGCCCGGAGACATTGTGGCTGAGCTCCTGCGCCAGCAGGCCGCCGAGCTCCCGTGAGGAAATGACAGAGACCACCGGCAGGCCGATGTGCAGCACCGTCTCTCCCGTGAGGATCCCCGTCAGACCGCCGTGCATGGTGCAGCGCACGGTGGTGGAGGTGTCCAGCCAGACCTGCTGCGGTGCCGGGGCCCGCAGGTGCCAGCACACCTGGTAGATGAAATCAAAAAGTTGAGGCTGGGTGGACTGACTGACCTGAACAGACATCCTGGGCTGCCGGGGGCGGGGCCGCAGCGGGCGAAGCATGAAGACCCATGTGGTCCCAAGGGCGAGGAATTTAAGGAGCACTGGCAGCATACGCCAGTGCAGCATCTCGCCCCAAGTCATGCCGCTGGTGATGAGCCAGACCTGCCAGCCCATCCATGCCAGCATGCCGCCGACCAGCAGCAAATAACTGAGCAGCAAGGCCAGAGAGACCATGGCCGAAAGCACCAGGAGCCCGAAATGCAACGGCCCGCGCCATGGTGCGATGCGCACTGGCTTGTCGGGGATTTGCTGTGGGGCTTGAGACACCGGCATGAGGGGGCCAAGACGTCTGAGAGGGACGCCTAGGCGCGTAATTAACTATGTTAAATATGGTAATTCTAGTTAATTGTTGATGCTTGATTTCCTTCAGCTCTTGCTGAATGGCAAGTTTGCCCGCCAAATCTCGTTTTTCTGCCATGCGGACCCTTTGTTTTCTTCTCCTGGGGCTGGCTTGCCTGTCATCAGCCACAGCGGCGCCGAGACCGGTCAATCTGGTCTTCATCCTGACCGACAACCAGGGGGCCTGGACGCTGGGCTGCTACGGCAACCCAGACATCAGGACGCCGAACATCGACCGAATGGCTGCGGAGGGCATGCGGTTTACCCATGCGCTGAGCAGCAACCCGGTCTGCTCCCCCACCCGGGCCACCTTTCTGACCGGGCTGATCCCCTCACAGCATGGGGTGCACTCCTTTCTGGACCCCAAGTACATGATGGGCCCGGAGGCGTACAACACGCTGCAGGAGTTCACCTCCCTGGGGGAGGTGCTGCAAGCCGCCGGCTACACCTGCGGCCTGAGCGGCAAATGGCACCTGGGAGCCAACATGACACCAAGCGAGGGCTTCACCACCTGGACGACGAAGCCGGACGGGAGCACGATCGAATTCTACGACCAGAAGGTGATCGAGAACGGCCAGATGCGCGTGGAGCCGGGCTACACCACAGACTTTTGGACACGGAAGGGAGTCGAGTTCATCTCAGCCAACAAGGACCGGCCCTTCTTCCTCTATCTGGCGTACAACGGCCCCTACTCGCTGGGGAAGCTGATGCTGAACGAGGCCCGCAACCGCCACGCCGCCTACTATGCAGACAAGCCGCTGCACTCCTTTCCACGCGATGCCATGCATCCCTGGCAGCATGACAACAAATCCTTTCATAACACGGATGCCGCGCGCCGCCGCATGGCCAGCGAGGTAAGCGGCGTGGATGATGGTGTGGGCGAGATCCTGGCCGCGCTGAAGGCCAACGGGCTGGATGACAACACCCTCGTCGTCTATGCCAGCGACCAGGGATGGATGGGCGGACAAAATGGCATGTGGGGAATGGGGGACCACTTCCGCCCGATCGGTGCGCATGAGCTGATGATGCAGATCCCCTTCATCTTTCGCCAGCCGGGGACCATCCCACCCGGGCAGACCTGTGACGCACTGGTGAGCAACTATGACTTCATGCCCAGCGTGCTGTCGCACTTAGGACTGGGAGACAAGGTGCCGCAGCAGCCGAAATCTCCGGGGCGTGACTTCTCCCCCGCCCTGCGCGGAAAGCCGCTGGCGGACTGGGACAACACGGTCTTTTACGAAATGGAAACCACTCGCGCCATACGCACAGCACGGTGGAAGTATGTGGCCCGCATCCCCAGCGGCCCCGCCGAGCTGTACGACATGGAAACCGATCCGCAGGAGCGCTTCAATCAATTCGGGCAGCCTGGAACTGAAGAGATCCAGGCAGACCTCTCGAAGAAGCTGGAGGCTTTTTTCACCAAGCACGCCGATCCCAAATACGACATCTGGCATGGCGGCGGCTCAAAGGCCAAACGCCACGTTCCGTAAGCCGGAGCGCACACGACATGCGTGCGCTCCAGTCGGCGGACTAGACCTGCACCTGCGGCAGTTTCCAGACGTTCCTGGCGTATTCGAGAATGGTGCGGTCGCTGCTGAACTTGCCAACGCGTGCGGTGTTGTGGATGGCCATTTTCTGCCAGCGGGTCTGGTCGCGGTAGGCTTTGTCCACCTCGCCCTGACAGGCGGCGTACTTATCGTAGTCCGCCATGACGAGGAAGGGATCGCCGTGGGAGAGGAGGCTGTCCCGCAGGGGCTTGAACTCGTCCTGATTGCCGGTGAAGTAGTCGGAGGCCAGCCAGTCGATGCTGAGGCGCAGGTCCTCGCTGGCGTGGTAGTAGTCCCAAGGATTGTAGCCACGGGCATTGAGCTCGGTGACCTCCTCCACGGTGAGACCGAAGATGAAGATGTTGTCCGGCCCCACCTCTTCGAGGATTTCCACGTTGGCGCCGTCGAGCGTGCCAATGGTGAGCGCGCCGTTGAGGGCCAGCTTCATGTTGCCTGTGCCGGAGGCCTCCTTGCCCGCGGTGGAGATCTGCTCGGAGAGATCGGCAGCAGGGATGATGCGCTCGGCGATTGAGACGCCGTAGTTCGGGATGTAAATGACCTTCAGCTTGCCATTCACACGCGGATCATGGTTCACCTTGGCAGCGACGGCATTGATGGCGTGGATGATGTTCTTGGCCAGGTAGTAACCCGGTGCGGCTTTGGCTCCGAAGATGAACACGCGCGGTGCGATGTCGAGATTCGGATTGGCGATGATCTTGCGGTAGAGGCTGACGATGTGCAGCAGGTTGAGGTGCTGGCGCTTGTACTCATGCAGGCGCTTGATCTGCACATCAAAGAGAGCATCCGGGCTGACGCTGACGCCGCAGGTGTCCTGGATGATCCTGGCCAGACGCACCTTGTGGCCGCGCTTGATGGCATGGAATTTCTCACGGAACGAGGCGTCATCCGCAAAGCGGTCCAGCTGGATGAGCTTGGTGGAGTCCTTGAGCCAGCCTTCGCCGATGGATTCGGTGATTAGGGCGGAGAGCTCCGGATTGCACACGTCGAGCCAGCGGCGGAAGGTGACACCATTGGTCAGATTGAGGAAGCGGTCGGGATAGAGCTCGAAGAACTCGGGGAAGAGGCGCTCGCAGAGCAGGCGGGTGTGCAGCGCGGCCACGCCATTGGTGGCATGACTGCCGAGGACGGAAAGATGCGCCATGCGCACCTTTTTGCCGCCGCTCTCCTCAATGAGGGAGAGGGCGCGTTTCTTTTCACCATCTCCGGGCCAGCGGGCCTCCACATCTCCCTCCAGGAAGCGGCGGTTGATTTCATAGATGATCTGCAGGTGGCGAGGCAGCACGCGCTCAAACAGCGCCGCGCTCCAGGTCTCAAGAGCCTCCGGCAGCAGCGTGTGATTGGTGTAGGAGAAGGTCTTCTGGCAGATGTCCCAGGCCTGACTCCACTCGAGCTTTTCTTCATCCACCAGGATGCGCATGAGCTCAGGGATGGCCACGGCGGGGTGGGTGTCATTGAGCTGCACGGCGGCCTTGGAGGGGAACTCGCTCCAGGGCAGCTCGTAGCCGCCTTTGAAACGACGCACGATGTCCGACAGGGAGCAGGCCACAAAGAAGTACTGCTGCACGAGGCGCAGTTCCTTGCCGCTTTCGGTGGCGTCATTCGGGTAGAGCACCTTGGAGACGGTTTCTGCAATGGCCTTTTCCCGCAGGGCCTCGATGTAGCTGCCTTCGTTGAAGACCTTGAAGTTGAAGTCCTCGTCCGCCTGCGCCTGCCAGAGGCGCAGCACGTTCACGGTGTTGCTGTCATAGCCGACGATGGGGATGTCCCACGGCAGGCCCAGCAGGCACTTGGTGTCCGTCCATTCATAGTGCGGCTGGCCGAACTCGTCGAACTTCTGGATGACCTGGCCGTAGAGATGCACGGTCTGGCGATAGGACGGGCGGGCGATCTTCCAGGGGCTGCCATCGCGCATCCAGGCGTCGGGATGCTCCACCTGCTTGCCGTTGATGAACTCCTGGCGGAAGAGGCCGAACTCATAGTGGATGCCGTAGCCGATGGCGGGCAGGTCCATGGTGCTGAGGGAGTCCATGAAGCAGGCGGCGAGACGTCCGAGGCCGCCATTGCCGAGGCCCATGTCCGGCTCCTTCTGCACGAGTGCGTCCAGGTCTTTGCCCATCTCGGAGAGCGCCTGCTTGGCGGTGTCATAGATGCCGGCATTGCGCAGGTTGTTCTCCAGCAGGCGGCCCATGAGGTACTCCAGGGAGAGGTAGTGCACGCGGCGCACGCCCTGCGCGCGGTGCTGGCGGCGGGACTGGGTGGCACGCTCCATGACGCGGTCTCTCACGGCCAGGGAGGTGGCCACATACCAATCGTTTTCGCTGGCGGTTTCAACGTAGGCCCCAAGGGTGAAGCGCAGGTGGTTCGTGATGGAAAGTTTGAGGCTGTCGGTGGTATTAAGGACGGCGCAGTTGGCGAGGGCTTCCATGGGTGTGCGGGGTTGTGAATGAATTACCAGGTCAACCACTTGGGAGGGTCAACCGGCGCGATGAGGAGGGTGATTTCCCCTTTGGGCGTCTTGGTTTGGTAATAAGATAGCAGGATGCTTGCCGGACCTCGTTTGAATTCCTCAAACTTTTTCGTCAGCTCCCGCGCCACCACGACACGCCTGTCTGGAGCGGCCTCCGCCAGGATGGCCAGGGTGTCCACCAGACGGTAGGGACTCTCGAAGAAAACGCTGGTGCAGTCCCGCTGCAGAGCGGCGGACAGCTCGGTGGTACGGGCACCTTTTTTATGAGGAAGGAAGCCGCCGAAATAAAAGGGCGTGGTGGGCAGACCGGACGCGGCCAGGGCGGTGAGCACGGCGCTGGGACCAGGGATGCCCTCCACATGCAGGCCTGCGGCCACCGCCGCGCCGACCAGCCGCTGCCCGGGGTCTGAAACCGTGGGCATGCCGGCGTCTGAAATGAGGGCCACACTGCCCCCCTGGCGCACGTGGTCCAGCAGCTGAGGGATGCGCTGAGCCTCATTGTGCTCATTCAGGCTGATGAGGCGGGCGCGGATGTCGTGGTATTTGAGCAGCATGCCGGAGTGGCGCGTGTCCTCGCAGGCCACGAGATCGGCGGTGCGCAGGGTGTCCAGAGCACGCTGGGTGATGTCCCGCATGTTGCCTATGGGAGTGGCCACGAGGTGCAGGCCGGGTGCCAGACGACCGCTGGCGGCCACGGGCTCAAACAACTCTACTTCGTCAGAGGGGGGCCCCTCCGCCGGTAAATCCGTCTCTGATGACATGAGAAAGGACTTCAGGCTGCAGGTTACCAGCCTTCGGAGACCTGGTCGGCCAGATTGAAGGCGAGACGCTGAGCTGTATCCTCCAGCAGCTGGGTTTCAGAGAGCTGCAGGTTGGCGTCGAGAATAATGTAGGAGTCGGCAAAGGCGTTGCCGGTGTGGAGCACCTTGCCGGATTCCTTTTCCCTGATGGTGAAAGGGCAGACGAGAGTGGCCTGGATCTGGGAGCTGCGCAGCACGTTGTTGACGTCGGAGCGGAACTGGGTGCGGTTGATGTTGGAGATTTTCCCCTCCAGCACAGCTTCAGCCTCGCTTCTGGAGACGATCTGGTAGGAGCCGTGGTTTTGCAGCTGCTTGATGACCGCATTGGTCACGAGAGAGCCCAGACGCTGCTCGAGAGTCAGGTTTTCAAAGGTGGGCACCGCCAGCTTGGTGATCTTGCGCAGGTGGACGGGCTTTTGAGCCCCCAGAGTGTAGCCAGCACAGCCGGAGAGCATGAGGCAGAAAGCTGCGGCAAGCAGAAGAAAAAGAGATTTCATCCAGAGAGAAAAGAAGTGACCGAACCAGCATGGCGTGCTGCCATGCCCGCGCAAGAATTTATGACGCGGGCTTCGTCGTGGCTGGGGGCGGCGGCACAGGCAGCACCGGGGCCGAGGAGCCGGGAGCCTTCTGCATGGGAGCGCTGGGCGCAGGAGGCACAGGCAGAAGAGCGGGCTTTTCGGTGTCTGGCACCGGAGGCAGCAGCGAACCAGGTCCAGGGGTGGCGGCACCGGGCTTGACTGGCAGGGTGGGCTCCTGAAGCGGGATGGGCATGAAGCCCTCGTCTCCCGTGCGCATCTTGGGCTTCTGACCGAGGCGTGTCAGCTCCGGAGCCAGGGGGCCCACATAATCGTCCCGGCTCTTGAGGTTTTCCGCCGTGAGCACGGTGTAGTCCTGACCGGGGCCTTTCTTGACGCTGGCCACCCCATCAGGGTCGGCTGAAGCAAGGTCGGCGAGGATGGTACGAGCCTCGGCGGAGACTTCTGGAGAGCCAAATTTCAGCGCCTCGTTCAGATAGATGGCAGCGGCCTTCGTCTTGCCGATGCGGCGATAGAACTTGGCCACGGTGAGGGACTGGTTTGCCTCGGCCGTGTTTACCTGGCTGAGGATCAGCTCGGACTCCTGCTTGCGCTCGCCGGAGGGATTGGAGGCCATGTAGGTGCGGACGGCATCACGAGCGGCAAGGAGATTGGAGGCGTCTTCGCTGCGCTGAGCGGCGATGTTGCTGATGGAACCGATGCGGAACTGGGCTTCAGCGGCCTGCGAGGTGTTAGGATAGTTTTCCACCACCTTCTGATAGGCGGCCACGGCCTTGTCCTTCTCCTTCAGGTCCTGCTGCACTTCCGCAATGCTGAACTGGGAAAGCGGAGCATATTTGCCGTAGGGGGCGTTCTGGATGATCTTCTCGTAGAATTTGATGACGTCGGAAGAGTTCATCTTCATCGGCATGAGAAGAAAGCCACGCTGCTTTTTGCCGCCTTTGGCTTCTTCAGCGATTTCGAACTGCTGCTCCAGCGCCTCGTTGAAATGCGGGCTGTCGCGGTAGGTGTGGATGAAGTTCTGCAGGGCGTCGAAGGCGTCGTCCATCTTGCCGGTATGACGGACGATGACGGCATTGCGATAGGAGGCTTCGGCGGCGGTCTTGGTGAAGGGATACTTCTTGACGATGCCCTGGTAGATGGCCTGAGCCTTGCCAGTCCTGCCTTCGTTGTCGGCTTCCTGGGCCTGACGGAAAAGATCTGCGGCGGCAACTTCCTGGGAGTCGCGCTCGCTGTCCACAGGCACCACCTTGTCCTTCTTGCCGGAGAACGGCCAGATGGCGGGGGATGCAGTCGTCAGGGCGAGGAATGAAACGGCGCTAGCCAGAAGGACCGGCACGCGGGCGTGGGGGATATACTTCATCACCTCGACAGTATGTTCTGGTTAAGCATGCGTCAAGGTGACAACACGGCTGTGTGAGCCCCTGACCTACCCCCTTCACCGCCCTTGTTTTGACCGCCGCACGGGTCTAAGAGAAGCCTCATCATGCGCGCCCTGTTTCTGCTAGCCCTAAGCTTTCCCCTTCTTGCCCAATGCCAGAAGGCACCGCTGCCGCCGGGATACCGGACGGTGCAGAACCTCGACTACGTCGGCGCCGGAGACCCACGCCAGATGCTGGATCTCTACCTGCCGGAGGCAAAGTCAGACAAGCCGCGCCCCCTGCTGGTGTACATCCACGGCGGCGGCTGGGCGGCCGGCAGCAAGGACGACGCCCAGGTGCTGCTAGGGCTGATCAAAGGCGGCACACCGTATGCCGGAGCCAGCCTCAACTACCGCCTGACCAACCAGGCCCAGTGGCCTGCACAGATCCACGACTGCAAGGCCGCCATCCGCTGGCTGCGCGCCCATGCACAGGAGTACAACCTGGATCCAGAGAAGATCGCCGCCTTTGGCATCTCCGCCGGCGGGCATCTGGTGAGCATGCTGGGCCTGACCGGCGGCGTGAAGGAACTGGAGGGAGATCTGGGCAGGCACCTGGACCAGAGCAGCCGCGTGGCCTGTGTGCTGGACTTCTGCGGCCCGTCTGATTTTCTGACCTTTGGCGGCAAGGGCAGCGTCATCGATCCGGATGATCCCTCCGGCCCTCTGGCCAAACTGATCGGCGGCCCGCTGAAGAACCGCAAGGAGGAAGCCCGCAAGGCTTCTCCCATCAGCTACATCACCCCCGATGACGCGCCCTTCCTCATCATTCACGGGGACAAGGACAACGTCGTGCCCTACTCCCAGGCCACGGAGCTGGATGCGGCGCTCGACACCGCCAAAATCCCCTCCATTCTGCTGACAGGCACCGAAGGAGGCCACGTCTTTCTGAGCGGACCGCTGGTGGAGCGCATGTACGCCTTCAACGCACGGTACCTGCTGGGCAAAGACGTCCAAATCCCCGAAGGAGCCGTTCCTTCCCAATAAGCCCCCTGCGCCACCGCTCCTGCAGCTCTCCGCCTTTTTTCATTTTCAATGACCGATTCCGAAATCAAGTCCGCCATCCTCGACATGGGCCGCCGCGCCCGTGCCGCCTCCTACGCCCTCGTCAAACTGAGCACCGAGCAGAAAAACGCCATCCTCGTGGCCATGGCAGATGAGCTCATGGCCCGGCAGGACGCCATCCTGACCGCCAACGCCAAGGATCTGGAGCGCGCCAACCAGAACGGCCTGAGCAAGGCCATGATCGACCGCCTGACGCTGGATCCCAAGCGCCTCAAGGCCATAGCCGATGCCGTGCGCGAGGTGGCGCTGCTGCCTGATCCCGTGGGTGAAAAGCTGACCGACTGGACACGCCCCAACGGTCTGCATATCCGCAAGGTGCGCGTGCCCATCGGCGTGATCGGCATCATCTTTGAATCCCGCCCGAATGTGACCACGGACGCGGCCTCCCTGTGCTTTAAAACCGGCAATGCCACCATCCTGCGTGGCGGCAGCGAGGCGATCGACAGCAACCGCGCCCTGGCCGCAGCCCTGCAGGCAGGCGGCGAGCGCGCCGGTCTGCCTCCGGACAGCATCCAGCTCATCCCCTTCACCGACCGCGCCAGCGTGGAGCACATGGCACAGATGGATCAGTACCTGGACCTGATCATCCCGCGCGGCGGCAAGGGCCTGATCGAAAAAGTGGTGGCCACCGCACGCATGCCCGTCATCAAGCATTACGACGGCGTCTGCCATGTGTATGTGCATGCCGACGGCGATCTCGACATGGCGGCCAGCATCATTATCAACGCCAAGTGCCAGAAGCCCGGCGTGTGCAATGCGCTGGAGACGGTGCTGGTGCATGCGGATCTCGCAGCCAAATTCTACCCCCTGCTGGGCAAACGCCTGACTGAAGCCAAGGTGGAAATTCATGCCGATGCCACTGCGCAGCAGCATCTGGGCGTCGCTTCCATTCCCGCCACGGAGGAGGACTGGAGCACAGAGTATCTCGACCTCATCCTCGCGGTGAAAACTGTGGGCGGGCTGGACGAGGCCATCGCGCACATCAACCGCTACGGGTCGCATCACACGGACAGCATCATCACCACGGACCGCGCTGCGGCCGAGCGCTTCCAGCACGAGGTGGACAGCGCCGTGGTGCTGCACAATGCGAGCACACGCTTCAACGACGGCGGCGAGTTCGGCTTTGGCGCTGAGATCGGCATCTCCACGGACAAGCTGCATGCACGCGGACCGATGGGCCTGGCGGAATTGTGCAGCTACAAGTACCTGGTGGATGGCACGGGGCAGGTGCGGGGCTGACGCCTCTTGCAGCATCTCTCTCCCCAGAAACTGCGGTGACTCACACCTGAGCATCTTTGCTTGCGAGATGATGGGTACCTGTGCTTTTTGCGCGGCCTGAATCATGGAAATCCTACGCGGTCCCGCCCCCATTCTTCATTTCTTCATGAAGCCTTTGTTTATCATCGCCACCACCCTTCTTCTGGTCGTGTCCCACGCATCCGGACTGACGATCCCTGATCCGCTGCCCAAGGCACCGGAGCCGGTGGAGGACATTCTGCGGCTGCAGATCTTTCTGGATACCCAGCTCTTCGGACCAGGGAAGCTGGACGGCCGGCCGGGGGAGTTCACCACCAAGGCGCTGAAGCGCTACCAGAGCTCTCATGGGATGCCTGAGACGGAGCTGGCGGACTGCACGCTGGATCTTTCCAGTGTCACGGAGCTTTACACCAACTACACAATCCGCGAAGAGGATCTCAAATTTGTGGGAGAACTGCCGCGCCAGCCCTCTGAGCAGAGCAAGAAGAAGTACCTGCCCTATGACTCCCTGCTGGAGTTTCTGACCGAGCGCTTTCACTGCGCGCCGGAGCTGCTGGAATATCTCAACAAGCCCATGAAGATGGACTATCTCAAGCCGGGGGACGTGGTGAAGGCGCCTGCGGTGCAGCCCTTTCTCATCGAGGAGATGACAGAGATCGCCAAGCTGCCGGAGGTGCCGGAATTTCAGCAGCGCCTCATCAAGATCGATACGAAGGAAAAGCTGCTGGGAGTGTGGGATGGCGACAAGATGCTGGCCAGCCTGCCCATCACACCGGGCAGCGGACATCTGGCCACACCACCCGGCACGTGGCGCATCCTGGGCATCACGCAGATGCCGACCTTCCGCTGGGACAAAAGCGTGCTGGAGTATGGCGTGCGCAGCAGCACGTACTACCAGCTGCCCATCGGCCCAAACAACCCCGTGGGCGTGATGTGGATCGGGCTGAACCGGCCTGGCATCGGCATTCACGGCACCAACTCTCCGCAGAGCATCGGACGCAGCTCCAGCCACGGCTGCATGCGCACTGCCAACTGGGATGTGGTGCGGCTGGTGAAGCTGCTTACCAAGGGCATGACAGTCATCATCGAAGGCCCGCCGCCCGCACCGCGTCCGGTCGAGGTGGCCAAGGCCGTGCCTGTGGCTCCGCCGCCTGCGGCCCTTCCCGTGCAGGAGCCGCGACGCGGATTTTTCTCCCGCCTGTTTGGCAGGCAGTAACCGAAGGGCTGCGTTCAGCTCAGTTGAGCCGCAGGGTGACGGAACCTGAATCCTTCACCTTCCAGCCACGTGGAGAGCGGGTCATCAGTTCAAACTGTCTGGCCCAGTAGTGCATGGTGTTCACCGCATGTCCGTAGGGCTGGTAGTCGCGCACGTTGATGAAGGTGAGCTTGTCGCTCTCGTTGTCAGCAAACTGGAAAAAGGCACGGCCTGAGCTGGAGTCCACCACCTTGCCCTCGATGGCCATGTTCCCTTTGGTGAAGTAGGCGGCCAGCCCGACCACTGGTGTGACGACAAACTTCAGCACGGTCACGACCGCATTGCCCTTGGGGCTGGTGGGATTGAGCTCGATGACGGCCAGGCGCAGGGTTAGCGTGTCTTTGCCGGGCTGGTTCACGAGGCGGTAGTAGGGTGAGGGAGAGCGGCGAAAGGCGGCCACAAACTCATCACGCAGGCGCATGGCCACCTCCATCTCCTGCCGCTGGACGCCACCCCATGCCACCTCACCCGAAGCAAAGGCGCGATTCACACGGCGCAGATAGCCCAGCGTGACGGGGGCGATGTAGAGTTTTCGTTTGGCACGGCCTGCCGCCAGCACCTGCGGATCCGGCGTGGTCCATGCCTTTTGAAACCCGAGCTGCTCGCTGGCATCCTGCGCGAGAGACGGCTGCTCAAAAAACGGCGACAGAGCCACCGGCCGGGCCTTGAGCATGCGGTTCGTCGAGCTGCATGCTGGCAGCAGGACCAGCAGCAGAGCGAGAATGGCGGGCAGAAAACGCATGTGAAATGAGCCCGAGATAAAGCCACACAAACTGCCTGCTCTGCAATGCCAGAACACTGAAGTGGTGCGAAAGATTCGCGGCCACGGCGGTTTTAGCTTTCACCCCAGCTCGTTTCTGCTGAACATCCACCACCAGCCACCGCATGCCGCCAGCCACCGTTCATCTCGTGATCCCATGCTACCAGGAAAGCGGGCGCATCGGCCCCTTTCTGGCGGAGCTGTGCGAGGTGATGCACGATCTGGGCGGCGTGACCATCCAGGTGGTGGAGGACGGCTCCGACGCTGCGGAGGCCGCGCGCATGCGCGAGATCATATCCCCGCTCTGCCGTGTGTACGCGCACCTGCATGCGCCGCTGTTTCTTCCGCAAAACCGAGGCAAAGGCGGCGCTGTGTACGCCGGGTGGGACCAGGCGCCTGAGGTGGACTGGCTGGCCTTTGTGGACGCAGACGGCTCATGCTCCGCCACCGAGGTGGCGCATCTCATCCGGCTGGCACGCGAGCAGTCCGTGCCGCAGACGGCGCTGTTTGCCTCGCGCTGGGACCAGACCAGCCCGCGGGTGCAGCGCCAGTGGAAGCGGCGGCTGATGGGACGCATCTTTGGCACGCTGGTGGCCACGCTGCTGCGAATCCCCATCCACGACAGCCAGTGCGGGCTCAAGCTCATCCCGCGCATGGCCTACCAGCGCATCGCCTCCGCGCTGCAGATTCATGGCTTTGCCTTTGATGTGGAGCTGCTGGCCGCGCTGCACGACAGCGGCTGTGAGTTTGAGGAAGTCTCCATCGCCTGGCATGAGACGCCTGGCGGGCATGTGCACCTGATCCGCGACTCCTTCCGCATGGCGCGGGATGTGCTGGCCATCCGCAGGCGCCGCCTGAAGGCCCCGGCTGCCGGACACGCATAAAGACTCAAAAACATTTCGGGGATGCGCGAAGCCGTGCTACAGCCACGGTCCATGAAAAACCCCGTTTCATTCCTGCGCACGGTCGCCCTGCTGGAAGCCGTTTCCTATTTGATTCTGCTCTTCATCGCCATGCCTCTGAAGTACGCCATGGGCATGCCGATGGCGGTCAGGATCGCGGGCTCGGTGCACGGCGGCCTGTTTGTGGTGTTCTGCTTTGCCCTCTACCGCGTGCTGATGCAGACGGGCTGGCCTTTCAAGCGCGCGGTGTTTGTTTTCATCGTCTCGCTGCTGCCCTTTGTGCCTTTCTTCATCGACCGCCGCATGCGTGAGTGGTCGGCGGACTCCAACCAGACCGAGGCGTGAAGAAAATCGTCATTCACTCTGACGGTGGCTGCCATGGCAACCCTGGCCCCGGAGGCTGGGCTGCCGTGCTCGTGTATGGAAAGCATGTGCGTGAACTGAAAGGCGGCGTGCCCGCCACCACCAACAACCGCATGGAGCTGCAGGCCGCCATCGAGGCCCTGCGCATCCTCAAGGAACCGTGCGAGATCGACTTCCACACCGACTCCCAGTATGTGCGCCAGGGCATCAGCCAGTGGATCGCGGGCTGGAAGCGCAACGGCTGGCGCACCAGCACCAAGCAGCCGGTGAAAAACGCCGACCTTTGGCGTGTCCTCGATACTGCCACCGCCCGTCATACCATCCGCTGGCATTGGGTGAAAGGCCACGCCGGACACGCCGACAATGAACGCTGCGACACCCTGGCCAATGAAGCGATAGCCGCCGTCAAAGCCGCCCATACACCGCAGCAGCTGCATGCACTGCTAGAGCAGTTTAAGGCGGAGATGGAAGCTTAGTGGGCCTTGGCTGTCCTTCGGGCCCCTGCACAAACAGCCCTCACATGACCGCGCAGCCAGCGATGGGCCGCATCGGCATCCAACCGGGGGTGCCAGAGCAGCGAAACCGTGAACTCAGGCAGCACGACCGGAAGGGCAAAAACGTGCATACCGGCGCAGAGGCTGGCGGTGTGCCGTTCTGGAACAGTTGCTATGAAATCGCTGCCCCTGGCCAGCGCCACCGCGGTCGCAAAACCACTGACGATGGAAACGATCTCCCTCTCCAGTCCGAGCGGCTTCAAGGCATCATCAACCGGCCCCCAGCCCAGCCCCTCCCGCGACACCTGAACATGCCTGCCCGCCGCAAAGCGAGCAGGGCTGATCCTCCCTTTGCACAGCGGGTGTCCCATTCGAACAACCCCGGCAAGGCGATCCCGAAACAAGGCCAGCGTGCGCACTTCCGGCCCCGTCGTCTCGTCCACAACACCGGTCTCCAGATCGACCGCCCCTTCCCGCAGAGGACTGCTGTCTTTGCTGGGCTTGGGCACAAAGCGCAGCCTCACACCAGGAGCCTCTGCGCCGATGCGGGAGATGAGCTCCGGCCCGAAATTTTCAACCCAGCCTTCGCTGGTCCGCAAGGTGAACGTGCGGACCAGCCGTTTAAGGTCCAGCTTCTCAGCAGGGCGCAGCACGGCAGCGGCATCCTGAACAAGCTGGCGGGTGCGAGCACGAAGCTCGATCGCACGCGGAGTGGGGACCAGGCTGCGTCCGGCTCTGACCAGCAGCGGATCCCCCGTGGCCTCGCGCAGCCGCCCCAGCGCCCGGCTCATCGCTGAGGGGCTCAGCCGCAGGCGCTGCGCCGCGCGTGCCACGCTGCCCTCCGCAAGCAGGGCATCAAGGGTGAAAAGCAGATTGAGATCAGGATTCGACATTCCGGCAGGCAGCATGGCCCGAATGTGACATGGCGTCAAACGCACGAATAAAGTGCAAAGCGTGCGTCTTCCGCAATTCAGGCCAGGAGCTATGCGTCTCACACCTCCTGTCAGGGAGACTGAACCATTCCTCTTATGAAAACATTGATTGAGACCAGGCACCTCCAAAACACCGAAGCCTCGGAGCCACAACCATCCGCGCGCTGGGCGCTGACCGGACTTTCGCTGTCCATGCTGCTGTCATCGCTGGGCGTCAGCATCGCCAATGTGGCGCTGCCTTCACTTGGCAGGGCTTTCACCGCCTCATTTCACGAGGTGCAGTGGGTGGTGCTGGCATATCTGCTCGTCATCACCGCGATGATCGTCAGTATCGGGCGTATCGCCGACATGGCTGGCCGGCGGCGGCTTCTGCTAGGCGGCATCTTCATCTTTACCGGAGCCTCCCTGGTGTGCGGGATCGCGCCGTCACTCTGGATCTTGATCATCTCCCGGGCGGCGCAGGGACTCGGAGCCGCGGCCATGATGGCCCTGACAATGGCTTTCGTTGGCAACATCGTGCCGAAAGAGAAAACAGGAAATGCGATGGGCCTGCTCGGAACCATGTCAGCCGTGGGCACGGCTCTGGGGCCGTCGCTCGGCGGCATTTTGATCGCAGGCTGGAGCTGGCACGCCGTCTTCCTCATCAATGTTCCTCTTGGAGTCCTGGCCTTTCTCCTCGTGCGTCATCACCTGCCAGCGGATCAAGCGAGCCACGGGAATGAGCGACCACGCCTGGACCTTCCGGGGACGTTGATGCTGGCGCTGACTCTCACGACTTATGCACTCGCCATGACCACAGGGCGCGATCATTTTGGACCTCTCAATTTCGCCTTGCTGCTCGCAGCTGCCACGGGCACCGGCCTGTTTGTGCTCATTGAGAAAAAGGCCGCATCACCCTTGATCCCACTGTCCTTGTTCCGTCATCCCCGGACAAGCGCCAGCCTGGCCATGAGCGGGCTTGTGTCCACCGTGGTCATGACAACGCTGGTGGTCGGGCCGTTTTACCTCTCACGCGCTCTCGGGCTCGACACAGCCATGGTAGGCATGACGATGTCTATCGGACCGCTGGTCGCAGCACTGACAGGAGTTCCTGCCGGGCGCATGGTGGACAAGCTCGGCACAGCGCGCATGACCCTCGCTGGTTTGATAGGCATGGCAGGCGGCGCATTCATTTTATCCATGCAGCCCATGACGGCCGGCATGGGCGGCTACATCGCGGGTCTTGTCATTATCACCGCAGGCTATGCACTATTCCAAACAGCCAACAACACCGCATTCATGACCACGATCTCTTCAGCACACCGAGGTGCAGCGTCTGGCATGCTCAATCTGTCACGCAATCTCGGCCTCATCACCGGTGCTTCCGTCATGGGAGCGGTGTTCAGCCACGCCGCAGGGACGCCCCACATCTCGCTGGCCCAGCCAGAGGACATTGCCATCGGAATGCGGTTCACCTTCGGCGTCGCGGCATGGCTGAGCGTCTTCTCCCTCGCCATTGCCATCGGCAGCCGCACCATGGACAGCCCGCCCGAAAAATGAGAATGAAGTGAATGCCGCAGGAGGCGGGAGCCCGCCTCAGCCTCAAAGCATCGCCCGAAACTCCGCCTCGCTGACGATCTTCACGCCCAGCTTGGCGGCTTTGTCGAGTTTGCTGCCTGCATCTTCACCCGCGAGGAGATAGGTCGTCTTGCCGCTCACGCTGCCGCTCACCTTGCCGCCATTGGCACGGATGGTGTCGGCGATGGTTTCGCGGTCCTGGCTCAGAGTGCCGGTGATGACCCAGGTGGTGCCGTGGAGTTTGTCGGAAGCGGCTTCGACGGCTTTCTGCGTGAAGTTGAGCCCCGCAGCGCGCAGGCGGTCCAGCAGCGTGATGTTGTGCGCCTCGCGGAACCAGGCGTGAATGCTGACAGCCACGATCTCGCCAATGTCGGGGCACTGGATGAGCTCCTCCACACTGGCTTTGGCAATGGCGTCGATGCCGCCGAAATGCTCGATGAGCTTGCGCGCGCCACCTGCGCCCACATGCAAAATGCCAAGGCCAAAGACGAGCCGCCACGGATCCTGCAGCTTGCTGGCGGAGATGGCCTTGAGGTAATTGTCGATGCTCTTGGTCCCCACGCGGTCCAGCCGTGCCAGAGACAGCTCATCGAGATCATAGAGATCAGCCACATCGGCCACCAGCCTCGAACCATCCGCTTTCTTAAAGTCCACCAGTTGCGCGATGACGGCCTCTCCCAGTCCGCTGATGTCCATGGCGCCACGGCTGACGAAGTGCTCGATGCGGCGCTTCACCACCTCCGGGCAGTGCGGGTTGGGGCAGCGGATGACCACCTGCTCCTCGTCCTTGTGCACAGCAGTGCCGCACACCGGGCAGTGTGTGGGCGCGACTACGGAGGTTTCATCACCGCTGCGCAGCTCCTTCTTCACCGAGACCACGGCGGGAATGATCTCGCCGGCTTTTTCAATGATGACGACATCGCCCACGCGGATGTCCTTGCGTTCGATTTCCTCGTAGTTGTGCAGCGTGGCGTTGCTGACGGTGCTGCCGCTGACGAGCACGGGCACCAGACGTGCCACGGGTGTAAGTGCACCGGTGCGGCCCACCTGGATGTCGATGGCCAGCAGCTTGGTCTCCGCCTGCTCGGGCTGGTATTTGTAGGCGATGGCCCAGCGCGGAGCCTTGCTGGTGACACCGAGCTCGCGCTGATCCACAAAGCTGTTCACCTTGATCACCGCTCCGTCGGTTTCGTAGGGGAGAGATTTGCGCTTTTCATCGAGCTCACGAATGGCCTGCAGCAGACCTTCTGCGCTGTCAGCGTTCCAGATGAGGTCGGCCTTGCGCAGTCCGGCGGCATCCAGCAGGGCGTACACTTCCTTCTGCGACGCCACGTCGCTCGCCTCGGCCAGACCGTAGAAGACGATGTCGAGAGGGCGTTTGGCCACGATCTTGGGGTCCAGCAACTTCAGTGTTCCCGCAGTGGAGTTGCGCGGATTGGCAAAGGTGGCCTCGCCTGCCTCCTCGCGCTCCTGGTTGAGCTTGGCAAAACCGGCCTTGGACATGAAGACCTCGCCACGCACTTCAAAGGTCTGCGGACCATCCTTGGGCAGACGCAGCGGCAGGCGCTTGATGGTTTTGAGATTGTTTGTCACGTCATCGCCCGTCTGGCCATCGCCACGGGTGGCACCGTATTTGAGCATGCCGTTTTCATAGCGCACGGTGATGGCCACGCCATCCACCTTGGGCTCGATCACACAGTCCACCTTCTCGCGCCCCAGGCCCTTCTGCACACGGGCAAAGAACGCGCTCAACTCCTCCTCGGAGTAGGTGTTGTCCAGGCTCATCATGCGCACCGTGTGCGTGATCTGCGTGAAGCCCTCCAGCGGCGCACCGCCGACACGCAGCGTGGGAGAGTCCGGTGTCCGCAGATCTGGAAACTTCGCCTCGATCTCCTGCAGCTCCTTCAGCAGCACATCAAACTGCTGGTCGCTGATCTCGGGGCGCGCCTCCACGTAGTAGAGGCGGTTGTGGCGGTGGAGTTCGGAGCTGAGAAAGGCGGCGCGGCTGGCGGCTTCGGCGTGGGTCATGGCTGGTGCTTTGAATAGCTGCAAAGAGGCGCAGGGAAACGGAAAAATCCGTCAGAGCGCAGCGATGAATTCATCCAGAGAAACGCCTGCCTGATCAAGCAGGCCACGAAGTGTGCCCGGCTTGACGGGCTTGTGCTGCGGCACGACGACTGTCTTCTCTGCACGCCTCATGATGTGGTGAGAGCCAGTCTGCCGCAGGCTCTCAAATCCAAGCCTCCGCAGAGCCTTTACGGCCTCCGTCCCGGTGACATCACGCGGGATTTTCATGCCATCTGCAACACAGGATCTTTGACAAAGTGAAGCCTCACGCGCTGAGGCTTGTCTTCAGGCTCAAAGAAACCCTGCACGGCATCGGCCACCATTTCCTGGAGTTCGCTGAGCGAATCCCCCTGCGTAGTGATGCCACCACGGCCAAGCGGGTCATCCCACCGGGCGATGTAGCCGCCGGTTTCCTGGCATGGCTCCACAGTGAAGGTGATTTCTGCTTCCATGCGAAACCATTACCCCAAACCGCCCCTCGTGCCAATGCTTCTTCACTCGTTCTGCGGCACCCACGGCGTGTCGCGCATGAGATACTTCAGGAGGAAGGTGAGACCGAGCATCAGCAGTACCTCCAGCATGAGATAAAGAGGGAAATGCCCGATATGCCACATCCAGCTGGCCAGCCCGCCGATGATGCCTGCGGCCGCCATGGAGACGGCCATCATGGCACAGCCGGTGGTGGAGTTTTTGACCTCCTCGGAGGGCTTTGAAAGCGGCAGCCACTGGCCCATGATCCCGGTGACGAGGGAGAAGGCGGGCAGAAAGAACACCGCTGGCAGGCTGAGCAGAAACGGCAGCCAGGAATGCTGCAGCCCGGCCAGCAGCGTGGTCTGCAGCAGCAGCACGGGAAAGCTGAGCCAGCAGAGCACGGCCTTGCGTGCGCCATGAAAGAGCGGCGTCCAATGCCGCAGCGGTGTCACGTAAAAGAAAGCAGAGGCGCGCCAGTGCTCCGAACAGCCCAGAAAGAGCATGGCCTGCAGGGAGATCATGCCGAGGAAACAGGTGGCAAAGCCCTGGATCATCATCGCCCCGCCTGTACCACTGCGCCCGCCGGAGAAAAGCATCACCAGCGGCATGATGAGCATGGGTGCGATGCCGGGATAGAGCCGCAGCTTGATTTCCCGGTCGCGAAACAGGTAAGCCGTGGTAAGCTTGAAGGACTCCCGCTCCACCGGATCCCGCAGCCACCAGCAGAGCGGCGGCAGTTTGACGATGGCAGCCAGCCACACGCCGCGCGGCTTGGTGCTCTCTTTGGCCGAGCCTGCGGATTCATTCAGATTCATCAGCCCCTGACCGTAGGCACCGCCCAGCTTTTCCAGCGCCAGCCAGCTGGTGAGCGCCGTGACTCCCACCGCCAGACCAGCCGGCAACCACAAAGCGGACTGGTCCAAGGCGCTGCCACCTATCAGCGCATCCAGCGCGCCAAACCACACCGGAGGCAACGCCAGCAGCCAGCCGCCTACATGGTCCAGATTCTTGAGCGCATCCATCTGAAGCAGGCGCGGCATGATCTGCCCGCTGAGCACCATGACCACCGTGAGGAGCGACTGCACGGAGGCGAGGAGGTTGTCCAGCCGCGAGCGGCCAAACCACCGCAGGCAGGCATTGTAAACGAGCACGATGGCCGCTGCGGAAAAGACCATGAGCAGCGTCATCGAAACCAGATGCGCCGGGATGAAACGCCACGTGGCCCCCTTGCTGCCCAGACCGGTGATGAGTCCGGCCAGATTCAGCGCCAGCGCCAGCATGAGAGAAAAACCCGCCAGCACGGCGCATTTGGCGCGCAGCATCTGCTGCGGTGTGACCGGCCGGTGCAGCAGGATCTCCGCCTCCTCCTTCATGAAGAGCATGGTGCCAGCACTGGAGGCCAGTGTCAGCGAGGCAAACATGAAGGTGAAGCCATGCAGCGCCGTGGCAAAAACGAAGCTGTCGGCTCTCTGCGAAAACATGGCGGGTATGATGCCCACGCCAGCATAGATCAGCAGCGTGGCGCCCAGCCCTAGCTGCCGCCGCGTCTGATGCGCCCCGGCCTGCTGTGCCGCACGCCCGCGAAAGAGCAGCGTCCAGAAGAGCCTGCGCAGCACCTTGTCCGGTGAGGTTGGGTTCTCTGCGGCAATGCTCATGACAGCATGTTTTTGGCAAAGGACTCAGCGCGCGCCTCCAGACCACTCAGCCCCGTGAGCCGGGTGAAGAGCTGCTCCAGCGTATCCGCGCCGTGCTGCTGCTGCAGTTCCTTCGGCGAGCCCTCCACCAGCAGCCTGCCCTGTGCCATGATGGCCACGCTGTCGCACACACGCTCCACCACATCCAGCACATGAGAGCTGTACACGATGGTCTTGCCCTCTCGCGCCAGGGTTTCCAGCAGTGCCTTGAAGCCGACTGCGGCATTCGCATCCAGCCCGTCCAGCGGCTCGTCCAGCAGCACCACCTTGGGATTGTGCAGCAGCGCGGCGGTGATGACGACCTTGCGCCGCATGCCTTTGGAATAAGCTCCGAGAAATTTGGAGGAAAGCGTCTGCTCATCGAGCTCAAAGAAGTCCAGAAACTGCCGGATGCGCGGCCGGGCCTCCTCCTCCCGGATGCCATAGAGCGCCCCGATCATGAGCAGAAACTCCAGCCCCGTGAGCGACTCATACACCGCGCCGGAGTCCGGCACAAAGCCGAGCAGGCGCTTGGCCTCCATAGGATGGGCGGCCACGTTCACCCCGCAGACGAGGGCCGTGCCCTCATCCGGCTGGAGCATGCCCGTCACCATTTTGAGGGTGGTGGTCTTCCCCGCCCCGTTCGGGCCCAGGAGCCCCACGATTTTCCCAGGAGGGACCTCCCAGCTCAGGTGATCGACGGCAGTCTGAGCGCCGAAGCGCTTGGTGAGACCCTGAATGGAGATCATGCGTCCGATGATCCATGGGGCGAGTGGGCTTGCAAGGCCCATTCATGGGAGTCCAGAAAGCATGAATTTTAATAGATATTAACCAAATCTCTTGCCGCTGAGTCTAAATTCAATATAATGACCGTAATTTTAATAATATGTCCCATCACCCTTCTCAACTGCCAGCCAGGCTGCGCACTGCCATGCTGCTGGTGCTTTTGATCCTCGGCATGCGCCAGGCGAGCAAGGCCCAGACTCCGGCACTGCCTCCTGCGCAGGCAGGTCAGGCGGGCGGCTATGTGCCGGTGGGAGAGGGTGCCACCATCAAGGTGAACTTCCCCAGCGCCCCCATCCAGGCCATCATCCCCTTTTATACCCAGCTCACGGGCAAGAAACTGATCCTCGACTCGGCCCTGCAGGGGGAGATGCTGCGCATCATCTCCCCACAGATGCTCACCAAGCGGGACGCCATCTCCTTCATCGAGGCCACCCTGCTGCTCAACGGCTATGCCATCATTAATGTGGACGCCACCACGGCCAAGCTGATCAACCACGCTGGTGGCAAAAGCCCCACAGCCGATGGCCTCAAGGTCTATAATGCCCTGCGCGACCTGCCGCAGAACGAGGAGATCTGCCACTACATCCTGCCACTGGAGCACGTCTCTGCGGAGGAGGCGTCCAAAGCCTTTCAGCAGGTGATCAAGCTGCACTCCTATGGTGCGATGACCCCTGTCTCGAATGACACCGCGCTCATCATCACAGAAAACAGCGCCACCATCCGCAGCATCTGCGAGATCGCCCAGATCATCGATGTGCCGCCCACGGAAACCTCCAACGAGATGATCAAGCTGGAGCGCTCGGATGTGGAGCAGGTGGCCGAGATCGTGAACGAGATCTTTGAGCAGGAGGAGAAGTCCAAGATGGCCAAGTCCGCGGCCTCCTCCACCACGCCGAATGCCGCTGCGGTGCCCAATCCCGCCGCCCGCCCGGGCGTGCCCGCAGTGCCTGCCAGCCCGGCAGGCAGCACCGCTGCCACCAATCCCGCAGGTGCACGCGTGAAGGTCTTTCCCTACCGCCGTACCAACGAGCTGCTCGTCATCGGCCGCCCGGTGGACATCGCCTACATCAAGGGGCTGGTGCAGAAGCTCGACAAGCAGAGTGACGGCTCCAATTTCCTCAAGCGCCGCCTGAAGTACCTGGACGTGCTGGACTTCCTGCCTGTGGCCTACAATGCGCTGGCCAAGGACACCGACATCCAGGGCAACAACGACGGTGCCGTGGCAGGCTCCCCCGGCGGCAGTGGTGGCAGCCGCCGCCGCTCCGGCGCCAGCTCCAACTCGCCCTCCACGGACGCCAACCGCAGCAGCGCCAGCAACAGCAACAACAGCGGCTTCAACAATTCTGGCTTCGGCTCCAACTACGGCCTGGGCGGCACCTTTGGAAACAGCGGAGGCCAGGGTGGCTCCAATCCCAACCGCTCCCTGCTGGACAATCCCGAAGACGTCGGCGCGCCGGAGTCCATGGTGGTGGGCAAGACGCTGCTCATCGCGGATCCGCAGTCCAACAGCCTCATCGTCTCCGGCTCACCCGAGCACATCGACCGCATCGACCAGCTGCTGCAGGAGATGGATGTGCGCCCGCAGCAGATCTACATCTCCGCCATCATCGGCCAGCTGAGCCTGGGCAAGAACCTCAACTACGGCATGGATTTCCTCCAGCTGCTCAATGACTTCAGCGTCAACCGCAACGGCGCAGTGACCACCTCGACCGGCGGCACGACCACGACGACCACCAACAACAACATCGTCCAGTTCCCCGCCAAGTTTGGCCAGCTCAACTTCTACGGCCAGCTCGGCTCCCTGAGCAACTACGTGAAGGTCATCAACACCAACAACAACTTCAAGGTGCTGGCCACGCCGAGCATCTATGCCAAGAACGCCGCCAAGTCCGTCATCTCCTCCGGTCAGCGCATCGCCGTGCCGGCCAACATCCTGACCAATGGCGCCTTCTCCGCCGGTGTGGCCAACACCAGCGTGAGCGTGACCTACCGCGATGTGGTGCTGAAGCTGGAGGTCATTCCGCTGATCAACTCCGACCATGAGGTGACGCTGCGGATCGCCCAGATCAATGACAACATCGTCGGCTCCCAGACCATCGGTGGCAACACGGTGCCCACCATCGGCACGCAGGAGCTGGTGACAGAGGTGGCGGTGAAAAACGGCGCCACCGTGGTGCTCGGCGGCCTGATCACGGAGAAGACCACCAAGAGCAAGAACGGCGTCATCGGCCTGAGCCGCATCCCCGTCCTGGGACATCTCTTTGGCACCACGCAGGACCAGACCACACGCGATGAGCTGCTGGTCTTCATCCAGCCCCGCATCGTGCGCTCAGACGATCCGCTTGATGCCTCCAACGAAGTCGAAAGCACCCGCAGCCGCATCTACGATGAGGCGATGCAATTCTCCGGCCCCGACCTGCAAAACGTCCCACGTGCACTTCCTGCGCGGGATTGATCAGGCGGCTCGTTTCTTTATGCAATTGGCTGCACGATGTGGCAGTGAATGCCTTTTCCGTTTGGTGAATGCATAAACGTTCGAATCTGCCGCGAAGTGGCAAAGGAGCCGAGGTGGGATCTGCCGGAGGGGGATCATCTTGATCCGCTATCTTGGAGCGTATTAGAAAATGGGACGCAACGCTGGGCGAAGTGAGAGCGTGCGGGATCGGGACGATCCCACTCCTCCAGAGCGTTTGATGCTTTTGCAGGTTGATTGGACGCTTTTGCCACTACAGCGAGGTATGAGTACTCGTGCATGAACGCAACGAGCTTTCTCCGAGCAACTCCAGACCACAGGCCCAAATAAAAATGGTCCTTGCACATGAGGCACGGACCATTTTCATGGGGAGGGATCAGCCTCCACTCAAGATCTGGAACTGCAGAGACTAGCGCTTGGCGGCTTCCTCGCGGCTCTGGGAGTAGGCGCTGCGGGCAGAGAGGTAGGGGTCCACGGCATCCTTGGTGATCGTGTCATACTTGTCGATCTGCGTCGGGATGGTGCGCAGCGTATTGGCTGCCGGAGGGGCGACGATCCAGTCGTGCTTGGACCGGCTGCCGAACCAGTAGAGGTAGGGCCAGTTGACGGGATTGAGGGCATAGTCCCCTGCCAGGCCGACGGTATCTCGCAGGCTGCATGGGCCCAGCAGCGGCAGCACGATGTAGGCGCCGTGCGGGATGCCCCACTTGGCCAGCGTCTGGCCGGTGTCCTCGTCTGGCAGATTGGCCAGCGAGGGGATCTTTTCAGCCGGGCGGAAGATGCCCACCACACCGCCGACGGTGTTGACGGCAAATTTGGCGGTCTCCTGTCCGGCACGCTTGAACTTGCCCTGCAGGGTGCAGTTGACGACACGCACGGGGTACTTGGCGTTCTCAAAGGCGTTGTCGATCCCCTTCCGCACCGGCCGGGGCAGAATGAAATTATACCCTTTGGCGATGGGGCGGAAGATCAGCGTGTAGAGCTTGTCGTTGATGAAGAAGGTGGCGCGGTTGAGGCCCTGAAGGGGGTCGTAGATGTCCGCGCTGGCGGCGTACTCGTCCACTTCCTCCTCGGCCTTGGTGGGGCCGACTTTGGCGGCGGCTGCAGCGCCCTTGCCTTTGGGGGCAGCTGTGGCAGTCTCGGCCAGCGCCATGGGCTGCGAGGCTTTTTTGGCAGCAGTCATGCTGCAATCAGTCAGCAGCGGAGAGACCGCCAGCAGCAGCAGCCGGAGTGTGGAGGTGTGGTATTTCATTGGGGTCGGGATACAGATTGCGTGAGGGAACTGATGACGGCTTCGGCACCGCCTCTTTGAAACTGGGAATCCAGCTGGCTGCGGTAATTGGCTATGAGGCTGACCCCTTCGATCACCACATCGGTGATGCGCCAGCCCTGCACCTGCTCCATGCGGTACACCACATTGTAGTGGCTGCCTTTGTAAACCATGTTGGTGGGCACATCCACACGCCCCTCGGCAGGCTGCACCGCCTGCTGGTAGGTGATGGCCGGGTGCTCCCCGGGGGTGAATTTGCTGCTGTAGCTGCGGATGATGAGGGTGGAGAAGAGCTCGGTGGCCTGCTGCTGCTGAGCCGGGCTGAACTGCCGCCAGCCCGGGCCCACGGCGCGCTTGGTCATCGTCTCAAAGCTCACGTGCTTATGCAGCACTGGACGCAGGCTGTTGGGCAGGGCGCTGCGATTGCCGGTGCGATCAGCCACGGAGAGCACCTCCGCCACAGCGGATTTGAGCTTTGACTGCGCATCGGCCAGTTGCGCACTGGCGCTAAAGGGAACTGCTAAAATAAGGAGTGAGAGCAGGAAACGCAGAGTCATGGAGCTGGGGGAGGAGAGTCTTTGCCTTTTTCAACACTACCGAAAGCCATCTTGCCAATCAACGATTCAAGATCGACCGAGGACTCGGTCATTGTGATCCGCGAACCAGATTTAAGATAAGTTTCGTCTGCGCCGGGCGCAAGCGCCACATATTTATCTCCGATCAGTCCCGTGGTTTTGATGGAGGCCATGGTGTCCGTGGGGAGTTTCAGCCCCACCTGCACGCGCAGGGTCGCCATGGCACTGTAGTCGGTGGGGTCCACCCGGATGCCCTCCACCCGGCCCACGGGCACGCCCGCCACCAGCACGCTGCTACCGGTATTGAGGCCGCCGGCATTGGAAAAGCGCGCCTCAATCACGTAGGTATCTCCGCTGAGCATGTGGCCTGCGCCCAGCTTGACCGTGAGATAGACGACGGCGGCAAGCCCCAGCAGCACAAAGAGGCCTACGTAGAGTTCCAGTTTGGATTGTTTCATGAGTCTTCAGATTGGAGAGCCTCGCCACGGCGTATGGAAGCAAGTGTACGGCCAAGAGCGGCGGCGCTGTCTCGGAAATCCCCCACCACGGCGGAGGTGGAGGCGGAAAATTCGTCCGAGGTACCTTCAAAGCACATCCGGCCTTTGTCCAGCAGCGCCACGCGATCACTGGCCAGCAGCGCCTCGGTGAGGTCGTGCGTCACCACCAGGGCGGTGAAGCCAAACTGACGCTGGTATTTGGCAATCATGGCAAAGACGGCATTCCTGCGCAGCGGGTCCAGCCCGGCGGTGGGCTCGTCAAAGAGGACTAGCTCCGGCCGGGTGACGATGGCGCGGGCCAGGGCCAGGCGCTTCTGCATGCCGCCGGAGAGCTGGCTGGGGTAGTGGTCTTTGTACGCATCCAGCTCCAGCTGCCGCAGGGCCTCCAGGCTGCGCTCGCGGATTTCCTTGTCGGGCACAGCGGTGGTCTGCTCCAGAGGCAGCTCCACGTTTTCCAGCGCGGTCAGGGAGTCAAAGAGCGCATTGCTTTGAAACAGGAAGCTGCAGCGCCTGCGAAAGTCCGCCCGTGCGGCGGCGTCTCCTGCTGTGAGCGGCTTGCCATCAAAGAAGATGCTGCCGGAATCTGGCTGCACCACATCCGCCAGGCACTTGAGCAGCACCGACTTCCCTGCCCCGCTGCGCCCCAGCACGGTGACCAGGCTGCCACGCGGCACATCGAGGCAGGCGCCGTCCAGCACCACGTTTTTCCCGAAGCACTTGTGCAGGCCCTCGATCTTGAGCAGGAGTGATGTGGTGTCAGCGCCCATGAGATTCAGACCAGGAAGGAGGTGATGACGTAATCCGCCGCCAGCACGATGATGCTGGACTGGACCACCGCACGCGTGGTGGAGGCGCTGACCGCACGTGCGCCGGTGGCGGTGCTGCAGAGATGGGCATTAAAGCCGTGGTAGGCGCACAGCGCGACGGTCAGCAGGCCAAAGGTGGCCGCCTTGGTAAAGCACTCTCGCACATCCGGAGCCTCGACGGCACGCTCCACGGCCGACCAGTAGATGCCCGGCTCCAGCCCCAGCAGCATGGAGCCTGACAGGCTGCCGCCCCAAAGGCCGATGGTGACAAAGAGAGCCGTCTGCATGGGGTAAACCACCAGTGCAGCCAGCAGGCGCGGGGTGACGAGATAGGCGTGGCTGCTCGCTCCCATGGTCTCCAGTGCGGCGATCTGCTCGGTGTTCCGCTGCATGCCCAGCTCTGCCGCCAGGGCGGATCCCGCCTGCCCCACCAGCATGAGCGCCGCCAGCACCGGTCCCAGCTCGCGAATGAGACTGAGAGACACCAGCGTGCCCAGCAGGCCCTCGGAGCCAAAGCGGTTCAGCACATAATACCCCTGCAGGCCGAGCACCAGCCCGGTGAACATGCCTACGATCAGGATGACCGGGAGGCAGCGCACTCCCTGCTCAAAACCAGCGCGCACCACCCGCCGCCACAGCCGCCGGGCACCGACTGCGGCACGAAAGGACTGCCCTGTGAAGAGGGCAAAGTCTCCCAGCTCATGGACAATGGAGAGTGTGTATCGACCTACGGCGCGCAACATTCGATGCGCGCAGATTGGCCCACGCACCGGAATTGCGCAATGACGCAGAACAGGCCCCCACAATTATTCTTGAAGAGAACTCAGAGGATCAAAGGTCCTCCACTGGCAGCCACTTGCGCTGCTCCCAGCTCTGCAGCCCCAGCTCAGCGAGCTGCACACCTTTGGCCCCTTCGCGCAGCGTCCATGGGAAGGGCGTGTCCAGCGCCACATGCTTGAGGAACTCCTCCCACTGGATCTTGAAGGCATTGTCGTAGGTCGTGGTGTCCGGCACCTCCTGCCAGCCGCCGAAGAAGTTGATGGGCTGGTCGATGTCCGGATTCCACGTGGGACGCGGGGTGGTGCCGATGCTCTGCACCCAGCATTTGCGCAGGCCCACGATGGCGCTGCCATGCGTGCCGTCCACCTGCATGGTCAGCAGGTCATCGCGCCGCACGCGCACCGTCCAGGAGCTGTTGAACTGGCAGATGACCCCGCCCTCGCACTCAAAGGTGGCGTAGCAGGCGTCGTCGCTGGTGCAGTCATAGGTCTTGCCGCGCTCGTCCAGGCGCTTGGGGATGTGGGTGGCCCCCAGGCAGCTCACGGCCTTGACCTTGCCAAAGAGATTGTCCACCACGTAGCGCCAGTGGCAGAGCATGTCCACGATGATGCCGCCGCCGTCTTCCTTGCGGTAGTTCCAGGAGGGGCGCTGCACGGGCTGGTCGGCATCTTCTCCGGTGAAGACCCAGTAGCCGAACTCTCCGCGCACGCTGAGGATGCGGCCAAAGAAGCCCTGATCCCGCAGGGTGCGGAATTTGCGAATGCCGCTGAGCCAGAGCTTGTCCTGCACCACGCCGTTTTTCACACCTGCGTCTTCGCAGAGCTTGGCCAGGCGCAGTGCCTCGCTGGTTTCCACGGCGGTGGGCTTTTCACAGTAGATGGCCTTGCCGGCCTTCACAGCCTTCTCCACAAAGCCCGCACGCTGAAGGGTGCCGGAGGCGTCAAAGAAGATCTCGTCGTCCTTGTTGGCCAGAGCGGCGTCAATGTCCGTGGTGTAGCGCGTCACACCGGTGCGCTCTGCCAGGGCTTTGAGCTTGTCGAGATTGCGCCCGGTGAGGATGGGGTCGGGCATGAGCGTCAGATCGTCGCTGACCTTGAGCCCGCCTTGATCGCGGATGGCTTTGATCGAGCGGATCAGATGCTGATTGGTGCCCATGCGCCCGGTGACGCCGTTCATGATGATGCCGATTCTGCGTGTGTTCATAGTTGGAAATGAGGAGGGGTCTAAAAGAGGAAGATTCAATTCTGTTGCGCAGCAGCGACCGGAGTGACGATTACATTCCGAAATGCGCCGAGATCATCAAAGGAACCGAGACCGATGCGGCCTTTGCCAAAGGTCTTGTCACTGGCTTCGAGCACCAGCTTTCCATCAAACCAAACCTGGATGCCGCCGGAGGCAGCATCGCGCACCAGCTTGATGGCATGCCAGTGGCCGGGCTGCCAAGGCAGAGTCTCGGCGCGATTCGTGGTGATGGCTTGGCGGTCAGCCTTGTTCACCACATGCAGCTGCAGGTGCACACCGTCCGCCTTCTCGCCGAGGTGGGCATAGTAGAACTCAGAGTCTCCCACGCCGCCAAAGGCGATGCAGACGTCGTTGTTGCCTTTGTTGAAGACATCGAGCCGCGCTTCACAGGTCAGCGTGAAGGAATCCCACTCGGCCCCGCCAAACCAGGCCAGATTGAAGGGGCGGCGAAACTTGGGCTTGTACTGCGAAGGCTTTTTGAGGATGAGCGACGTCTCCGCGCCATCTCCCTGCCACTCCCATGCGGCTGGGTCTTCAAACTGCCACTGGTCGCGCTGCAGGAGCGGACGCAGTGCCGTGTCTGCAGCTGCGGACAGACAGACTCCAAGAGCAAGATGGATGAGCAGAAAGGAAAGGCAGGCTTTCATGCGTAAAGTTGTGCATAGCTCGCGGCGATCTTGTCGAGAAACTCGCGCTGATCTCCGCTCCAAAGGCGATTGGAGAAGATCTCCACCTCGCGGTGCCCGGTGAAGCCGGTGGCATCCACCCAGTCGCTGATTTCACGGATGTTGATGCAGCCTTCACCCATGAGGCCGCGGTCATTGAGGAGATCAATGGTGGGCGTCCTCCAGTCGCAGATGTGGAAGGCATGCAGGCGGCCGGTTTTGCCAGCGAGGTCAATCTGCTCCTTCAGCTCTGGATCCCACCACACGTGATACACGTCCACCGCGATGCCGACGCTTTTCGGTGAGCCCAGCACATCACAGATCTCATGCGCCTGGCGCATGGTGTTCACCGCGCTGCGGTCGTCTGCATACATCGGGTGCAGCGGCTCGATGGCGAGCTTCACACCCGCCTTCTCCGCCGCAGGCAGCACGGCGGCGATGCCATCGGCGATCTGCTGGCGAGACTCCGTGAGCGGCTGCCCGGGCACTGCTCCACACACCAGCACGATGAGCGGTGCACCGATGGCGTGAGCCTGCTCGATGGCTTTCAGGTTGTCATCGATGGCGGCCTGTCTGCCAGCCGCCGTGGCCGCCGGGAAAAAGCCACCGCGGCAGAGGCTGACGACGTCCAGCCCGGCCTCGCGAGTCTGGCGTGCCACACTGCCCAGATCACGCCCCTCCAGCGCCTGCCGCCAGATGGTGATGCCGCTTACTCCCCGCTTCGGAAACTCGACAAGACATTCCTCAAGGCTCAGCGGCTTGGTGGTGATGGTATGGACGCAAAGACGGCGCATGGGCATGATACTGCACGGCAGCGCAGCATCAGGAAAAGATTTCTTTCCGATCCTCACGATTGGAAATGCTGATGAATGAGGCTGCGGATGCATCCTGAGCCCTTGCACTCTTGAAGCAGCATAGGCAAACACCTCATGCCACACCCATTCATCGTACATCTTCGTAGATGACATTCGTTATTCCAGTGCTTCGTTCAGCGGGAGTTCGCCATGAACACCACCCACGTTTTGCGAATCCTCGGAGCGCTGAGCCTGATCCTCTGCGCGCAGCTGGCACCCCATGCCGCAGGCCAGGAGGTGCCCACATTGCAGGATGAGGCATTCCCTTTCAAAACCCTCGTCGCCCCCACGGTGTACCTGGACCCGGCGAATGTGCGATCCACAGCCCCGGCAAAGGTGATTCCTGCCGAGCCGCTGCCACCCTCCAGGTTGCGAAAGCTGGCAGAAGAAGGAGATGCCTCCGCGCAGTACGCACTCGGCCAGGCCTACGCCGAGGGCAACGGAGTACGACGGGATCTGGCCGAGGCAGCAAGGCGGTTTCGACTGGCCGCTGAGCAGGGCCTGCCTGCAGCTCAGCTGGCGCTGGGCACGGCCTGCCTGCAAGGCAAAGGGGTGGCCAAGGACCCGGCTCAGGGCATGCAGTGGCTGCGCAAAGCCGCCGACCAGGAGTATGCCAGAGCACAGCATGCCGTGGGCCGCGCCTACCTGCTGGGCACGGGTGTGGCACCGGATGCAGCGGAGGCTGTGCGGTGGTTTCAACTGGCCGCCAAACAAAGAAATGCGGATGCCCTCTACCAGCTGGGCAGATGCAGCGCCCGTGGCATCGGCATGCCCAAAGATGCCGCAGCTGCGGTGAAGTGGTATCACGAAGCTGCGGCCAAAGGAGACCCGCGCGCGCAGGTGGAGCTGGGAAACGCCTACATGCACGGCACCGGCGTGGAAAAGGATGTGGCAGAAGCGCTGCAGTGGTACTTCACCGCCGCCGACCAAGGGGACTCCGACGCCAGGGAGGCTGTAGCCCACGCCTATCTCAAAGGCGAGGGCGTGGAGCAGAATGAGCTGGAGGCTCTCTACTGGCACCGCAAAGCCATGCACCGCAGCAAACGCATTGAGGAAGATCCCGTGGCCGCCGCACAGTGGGACCTGCGGGCCGCTGAGCGCGGAGACGTGTACGCCCAGATCGAGCTGGGGCGCGCCTACTTTGCCGGTGAAGGCGTGACGCGGAATGAAGAAGAAGGCATGCGGTGGTACCGCAGAGCCGCCGAAAACGGAGCCCCCAGCGCGCAGGTGGCGCTGGCCTATGCCTGCATGCGTGGCCGGGGCGTGCCGCTGGATCCGGTGGAAGGGGTGAAGTGGTACCGCAAAGCCGCCGCTCAGGGCAATGCAAACGCCCAGTACGCCCTGGCTGTGGCCTACTACCAGGGCGAAGGAGTGCGCAGAGACCCTGTGGAGGCGCAGCGGTGGTTCTCCAGGTCCACCGAGGCCGGCTCTGGCGGAGCAAACGGCCCAGCTGAGGCGAGACGCTGGCACCTGGCGGCAGCGGACAAAGGAGACACCATGCGGCGCAGCCCGGCCACCATGGGCCCGCGCGCTGCTGGAGAAAACATGATCTGGCTGCGCAAGGCGGCTGAACGCGGAGATGCAACGGCGCAGTACCGCCTGGGCGCAGCCTACCATGCAGGCGACGGCACACCCCAGGATGCAGCGACAGCGGCACGGTGGTACCGCAAGGCAGCGGATCAGGACAATCCCCACGCGCAGTTTGAGCTGGCAAGGATGTACTTTCTCGGAGAAGGCGTGGCGAAAGATGTGGAAGCGGCCGTCAGATGGACGCGCAGGGCGGCTGAACATGGCAGCGCCGCAGCTCAGAATGAAATGGGCAACCTGCACATGCAGGGGCTCGGCATGGCCAAAGATCCCGCTGCTGCTGCAACGTGGTATTTAAAAGCAGCAGAGCAAAACGACGTGGAGGGCCAGTACAATCTGGGAACCTGCCACCATGATGGCGTGGGCGTACCCGCAAACGTGGCCAAAGCCGCCGAGCTGTTTCAGAAAGCGGCCGCCCAGGATCACGCCGGAGCGCAGTACCGCCTGGGCATGAGCTACCTGCAGGGGGAAGGTGTGGTCAAAGACCCCGTGGAGGCCCTGCAGTGGCTGCAGCTCTCCGCCAGCCACGGAGACGGCCCGGCCCAGGGCGAAGTGGAAAAACTCAAGCCCAGGCTTAGTGCCACCGAAGTCTCCGCCGTGGAGTTTCGTGTGAAGAAATTCCAGGCAGCACACCGATGACGAGCCGGCGGCGTAGTAGCCTATGGATGCGACTGGCGGATGGTCTTCACAGCGGCTGAGTTCATCGCCACAAAGAGCGGCTGCAGCGGCACCTCACGCTCCACTGTCCCGGCTCTGCGGTAGGTGGAGCCGGAACCGTCCAGCTCCACGTAGGTGTCCGAAGTCTCCACCTCGGCCCGCCAGATGATTTTGCAGGTCTGATTGTCCGCCAGCGTATATTCGGCCTTCAGAGTGCGCCTGGTCACCTCTCTAAACGGGAAGCTGTAGTCGCCGGTGAATCCCCTCCAGCCACCAAAGGCATTGAAGCCCGGGTCACGCCGGTTGGTCATCCTCTTGGTATTGATCCCGCCACTCCACCGGCTGACGCCATGAGTGACAGAGTCTTCTCTCAGCATGATTTTGAATACGTAGTCCGGCAGCTTTGAGCCAGGCTGGATGGAGCCAGCATCCTGCATGACGGAACCTGCTTCGTCGATGACGCAAAAACGGGCCCCTTTGAGGCGGCGCTGCAATCCTTTCTCCGCCGCAAAAAGCACCGGCGCATCCAGATACCTGCCAGGCCAGCAGGCGGCTGTGATCACCATCCCCTCCACACCGACTGTCTTTCCTTCAAGCTGCCCGGGTTTGAGTTGATTGAAGACGACTTTCACCTTCGGCCCCTGACAGCTGCTGAGCACGAGAGAGAAAAGCACAGCCGCTAAAGACAAGGATCTCATGGTCTTGGGGGAGGTGGTTTCCTGCGGCACCAAACACGTCGTTTCGCGCTTGGAAACGACCGGCGATGCTCCAATCTAGCTGCAGCATCATGGAATTCTACCAACTCGGCTACTTCCTGGAGATCGCCCGCCAGCGGAGCTTCACCCGTGCGGCTGGCCGGCTGCACATGGCGCAGCCGGCCTTGAGCCAGCAGATGAAAAACCTGGAGGCCGAGCTGGGCACACCTCTCTTTATCCGAGGGCGCAAGGAGACGCAGCTGACGGCGGCGGGGAAAGCCTTCCTTCCCCGCGCCGAGGCGCTGCTAAGCCAGGCTGAGGCGGCCAAGGCGGTGGTCTCAGATGTGGCTCAGCTGCGCGGCGGCAAGCTGGTGATCGCCGCCATCCCGAGCGTGTGCGCCTGTCTGCTGCCGGAGGTGATCCGCGGCTTCAGCAAACGGCATGAGCGCGTGGCGCTGCAACTGATCGAGGACAGTTCCGAGCGGGTGGCCGACTGTGTTGAGTCCGGTCTGGCAGACATCGGCTTCCTGCAGCTGCCTGCCAGCAAGTCCGCCTTCAGCAGCCAGACGGTGCTCAGCGAGCCCTTTGTCCTGCTGACGGCCAAAACACATGCACTGGCCAAACAAAAAGAGGCTGCCCTGAAGCAGCTGGCTGGTGAGTCCTTCATCTTTTACAAAGGACGTGCGCGTGACACTGCGCTGGAATCCTGCCGTAAAGCCGGATTTGAACCGCGCATCGTGTGTGAGAGCGGTGAACTCGAAACGGTGCGCGCCCTGGTGGCCTCCGGCCTGGGGCTGGCCATCGTACCACGCCTGGCGGCCGGGAATCTGCCCGCTTCCATCCGTGCGATTCCTCTTCGCGAGCCGCGGATGCAGCGCCATATAGCTGCGATCTGGCCCAAAAACGGCCGGCTTTCCCCGGCGGCTGAGGCACTGCTTAAACTGACTGCCGCTCAGATTTCACAAGCGGCCTGCCTGTAAGCGCCATACACGCTGCCCGCAGGTGGCAGCGTGATGAACATCAAGCCAGGATCAGGACTTGGCAGGCGCAGCCTCGGCGGCCTGCGGATTGCTCTTCGCAGGGGCGTAGTAGTAGCTGGCGTAGTTGTAGTAAGTGTACTCTTTGAGGTTGGAGCTGGAGCGGTTGAGGATGACTCCACCGATGTTCACCTGGCGCTCATAGAGCAGGTCCAGAGCCTTGCCGGAGAGACGCGCCATGGTGGAGGACATGCGTACCACAAAGAGCACGGTGTCGAGCTTTGGCGCAAAGCTGGCCGTGTCGTCAGCGACAAGCACCGGGGCGCTGTCAAAGATGACGTAGTCGTATTCCTCGGACATCTCCTTGAGCATCTCCTCGGCGGTCTTGGAGAGCAGCATTTCAGAGGTCTGGTCAAAGACATCGCCGCGGGCCAGCAGGTCGAGATTGCGTGTGCTGGTCTCCTGCACGGCATCGCGCCAGTGCAGCTTGCCGCGCAGAGCCTCGCTGAGGCCGGGGGTGGAGGGCAGCTTGAAGAGCTCGCTCACACCACCACGGCGCAAGTCGCAGTCCGCCAGCAGCACGCGGGCACCGGCCAGAGCCATGGTGACGGCGAGATTGGAGGTGACGGTGGTCTTCCCTTCATTCGGCACAGCACTGGTGATGAGAATGGTCTTTGGCGGCTTGCCCTGCCAGTTTTTGAAGAGGATGGACGAGCGGACATTGCGGAACGCCTCGGCATAGAGATGGCGGTCGTCGTTGGGACGCAGCAGCGCCACGTCGCCGCGGTTTCTCTGCTCCGGCACCTGGCCCAGCACGGCCTCTCCAGGGAAGAGCGCCTGGAACTCGCTGTAGGAGTTCATGCGGTCATCGAGACGGTCAAAGAGCAGCAGAATGACGACCCCGAGGCCGACACCGCCCACAAGACCCGCCACGATGGGCATGACCCAGTCTTCCACGTTTTCAGAGGCGGGCGTGGCACGTTCCTGGATGGCCACATAGTCGCCCTGGGTGTTGAAGATGCTCTGGATGCCCTCAACCTTTTCGAAGAGCTTCTCGTAAGCCAGTTTGGCCGCCTCGGCAGCTTTTTCCAGCTTGTCGTGCTCGGCAATCTTGCTTCCCAGATCCAGCGCTTCCTTCTGCTTTTCGAGAATTTGTGCGTCCAGGACCTGCACACGGCGCTGAATGTCAGCCATCTGGGTGTGCATCTCCTGCTGGATCTGCTCGGCATAGGAGGTCAGCAGGGCCTTTTGGGCGGTGAGTTCCTCAGAGACATCCTGCACCATGGGGTGCTGCTGCTTGAACTGGGTCAGCAGGGAATCCAGCTTGGTTTTAAGTTCGGTGATTTTAGACTTGGTGCGCAGGTAGTCCTGCTCCGCCATGGTCATGCCGCGGCCGGATGTGGCCTCGGCGGTTTTGACCGTGGTGGGAGCGGCTCCTTCGGGCTTGGCGGCACCAGCACCGGCACTGGCAGATGCCCCTGCTGCGCTGAGCATGCGCTCGCGCGCCTCCATGGCGGCATTAACGTTGGCGATGGCGAGTTTGAGCTCTTCGAGCGACGTGCGCTGGGCATCACGCTGGGCCTCCAGATTGGCCAGGAACTGGGCAGCAAGGTTGTTGCCGTTGGTGATGGTGAGGATGTTGTTGGCGGTTTTGAACTTGGTCAGACGCTCGAGGCTGTCTTCCATGACCTTCTGCTTGGCCACCACTTCGGACAGGAACTGCTGGAGCACCTTCCCCTGGGCCTGTTCACGAATGTTCTGCCGGAAACCGATGAACTCCTCCAGCAGCGCGTCCAGAAAGATCCGGGTGTATTTGGGCTCGGAACCGGTGGCCAGGATGTTGAAGATGGCGGAGCCCTTGGTCTGCGCCACGCGGATTTCCACATCGGAATCCTTCACGTCCGGGTTGAGGGCACGAACACGATCCAGCGCACGGCGCTTCATTTCAGCACTTTCCACGGTCTCAATGATGGTGCCGTAGAAGTCCTGCTGCTGCTCACGCCAGCTGATGCTGTCATTGATCACCATCTGGCCGCCGGCCACGAGCTTGGCCAGGGAGCGAAACTCGGTGGGACGTCCGGTGATGCGCAGAGCCTGCACACACACGCCAATGCTGGCCGTCAGGAGCAGGAACCACCAGCGGCGGCGAAGCAGGATTTTGTAGCGCTGGAATTTCGCCGAAGCCTCGTGGATGCGGCTCAGAGTGCTCGACTGCGCCTGGCCCGGAAGTGTGAGGTTTTGTTCCATGATATTCTGAATCCAAAAATTTATTTGCAGACGCCAGCAGCGCACCTGCTTCATTCCGGTCAAAGTCCCGGACGTGCAGATTCGCTCAAAATACAAGTTAAGCCATTGGATTTATTTGAGCGCCCCTTTGTTCGATTTTGACTCAAATTTCACCTCCGCCAGCCACCGGGACTCAGAACAGTTTCAGCCGGTCTAGAAATTGATGGTCTTTTCCTCAACGATGATGACGTCATCCTTGCGGATATAGATGTCTTTTTCGAGGTTCCCCATCTGCATGATGTCATGAACATTGACGAGGATGGTTTTGTTTCCCTGTGGAGTTTTGCGGATGACTTTGACCTTTTCCTTGTTGGCAAACTGGGCGAAACCACCGGCACGAAGGATGGCCTGGCTGATGGTGATGTCTTCATTGGGCGGCAGGTCGTATTTCCCCTGCCTGGCCACGATGCCAAACATCACATAGAAGTCGATCTCGACCTCACGGATGCTCTTGGCGTCATACTCGTTGAGCTTGTCGATGGCGATCACGACGGTGGCATGCTGGAAGAAGTTTTTTTCCAGCTCCTTCTTGACCGCAAAGGCGAGCTCTCTGCAGGTTCTGCCTTTGGCCGTGACGAGCCCGACGTAAGGGACGTTCACTTCCCCGGTGACGGCGACAACATATTGAACGGCGTCACGACGGTCTTCCAAAACTCGGATGCTGATGGTGTCCCCGGCGGCGATGGTCTGGGAATTGTCCAGCACATCCATGGAGGAAAGCACGGCCGCTCCAGCAGTGACAGGGCCGCTGGCCGCAGCATTCTGCCTGGCGGACCTGCCGTTGTCAGCAGGGATCCTAAAACCAGCGTCCTGTGCCTGCAGGCAGGGCAAAACGGAGGCCAGAAACAACAGTGACAGCGATAGTTTTTTCATGATGGTGACGAACGACGGTGAAACCTTTAGCCACCCAAGCTGACCCCGGGCAGGCTGATGTCAAGGTGCATAGACCTTTGCAGCTTCGTTTCGTTAGAAATTGTAGTTCAGACCCAAGATAACGCGTGTCTGCACCGAGTCAGCAGCCGTGGGGGACTGCCTGTAGTTGGTGGTGAAGTAACGGTAACCGAGGTTAAGACCAGCTTTGGCGGTCAGCGCATAGTTCAGGTCAAAGGAGAATCCGTTCTGGTCAGAGTCACGTCCGGTGACTCCCATGTAATCAGCACGGCCAAAGTGATAACCAGCACCGGCACGCAGCTTGGAGGTAAGCTGATGCGTGTAGTAAAGGTCCCAGCCGAACTGAGTCAGCTTGTAACCCGTGCCGGCAAAGGCGGCGTTGGTATGGGAGGGGTTGGCGTATTCGTAGTAGCCTGAGAGGGAGAAACGGCCACCCTTCCAAGCCACCATGGAGATGCCATAGTTGATGTAGTCGGCAGTGATGAAGTTCGAGGACAGGTTGATCGAGGACTCATGCCCAACAGTGAGGGTATGACTGAAGCGGGCATTGAGCTGGTTGGTGATGCTGAAGTTGTAGTAATAACCATTCAGGTTGGAATTGTCGCCAGGACCAGCAGGAGCAAAGACCGTGGGAGCATCGAAGTCGAAGACCTGGATACCACCGGAGAGCTTGACCACGGTGGACTTGCCCAGCGGCATGCTGAGGAAGGCGCCCCAGTTGAAGAGGGTGCCGCCATTGAGAGTGGGCTGCTTGTACTTCAGGAAGGAGACGCCGCCTTCCGTGCCGAGAATCCAAGTGGCCGTGGGGCTGTAGGTAAGGGACAGGTGAAGGGAGTTCATAGAACGGCTGAACTGGCCGTTGCCGCTGCCCAGCGCCTCGGAAATGGTGTAGGTGTAGTTGGCTGCGAGCGCCCAGGCGGAATTGATCTGCCAGTTGGCGGCCACACCACCGTCGTTCTGGAAGACGCCAAAGCTGTTGTTGTTGTTGGCACCGACAAAGGCGTTGTTCAGTGCTGGACGCACAGACATGCGGTCGTAGATGGTGATGTTCACAGGACCGGCCTTGATGTCGAAGGCGAGCGTTGTGCCTGGCAGAACGTTGAGCAGGTAGTTGCCGTTGCCGTAGGTCGCGAGTTCCGGATGGTTGAAATAGTGGTCAATACCGATGCCGCCAGTGAAGCTCAGTACGTTATACTGTGAGATGCGGTAGTTGGCGCTGATGTTGAGCAGCGTGCTGCTGATGAAGTCTGAGATCGGCACCGCAGTGCGGCGGATGTTGCTGTTGTATTCAAAACCCTGGTAAAGACCAAGACCGAGATTCACCGGGCCCAGCACGAGGTTGCGCTTGCCGCTGAGGAAGGGGTCGGAGGTGTAGGTGGGCGCGAAGTAGCTCAGGGCCTGGGAATACTGGCCGGAGTAGGTGGTGTAGTCACCCACGGAACGGGCGGCAAAAGCGTTGCTTCCGCTGCGGACAGACGGCTGGGAGATCTGGCGGTCGGAACGCAGGAGCTTCTGCAGATCCATGTAGCCTTCCTGGTCTTCCTGGCTGACGTAGGCACCCTTTTCATAGTCATAGACCACGTCTCCGGAGCGGGTGGAAGCCTGAGCGGCCTTTTTCAGCTGCCCTGAGCGGGAGCGCAGGTCATTAAAGAAATTGCTCGTCTGTGACGGTGACACACCAAACTGGGCATTGGAGCTTTGTGGCAGCAACCAGCCGACCGTGATTGTAATTGCCAGCAAAACAGCATTGCGGGAGGGGCGTCGGGAGAGGTTTGTCAACATGACGGGAGAGTGTGGATCGGGAATTAACGTCGATAGAAGCAATTTTGACAGCCTTTGTCCATACCAATTTTATCTCCTTTTTGCCACAATTGGCGTTTCACCTCATCTCTAAAGGAATTTCTGATATCATCTACCACTCGCAAGGATCATCCTTCAGCCTCGTACAACCACTTTGAGCAGGCTTTTGTTGCCTAGGCTGTTTTTGATATTTTTCTCAAAATCGAATTCAAGCTGGATCTCCCTCGATGCAGCCTTTTCCCACGAACGCCACGGTGCATCCTGCGATGGTGCTATGGCGATGATGCTGCGCAGCCTGCCAAGCAGTCTCCACATGGGCCTTCTTCTGGAATTGCGTGAATTCATGGTTTGATTTAGGACAATTTGAATTTCCAAAATTAATAATTACATGTTCATCGGAACATGTTCAAACGAATTTTCAAGATTCCATAAAAACGCGCGTTCTTCGCGGTCTTGATTGACGCCCACCACTTGGAAGGGCATTTGCGGCCATGTCCACAGAAGCCACTTCCGTGCCTGCCGCCGCACGCCTGACCATACCCGAATACGCCATGGCCCTGGCTCATGTGGCCAGCCTGCGCTCCGAGGACCCTTTCCGCAAGGTGGGCGCCGTGGCGATCGACTTCGACAACCGCGTGATCGGCACCGCCTACAACGGCCTCGCCCCGGGGTACAATGCCACCCCCGATTTCTGGGCTGATCGTGATGCACGACGTAAATACATGCTCCATGCCGAGGTGAACCTCTGCAGCCTCTTTACACGGGGAAACGTCAAGCTCGTGGCCTGCACCACCAAGCCCTGCACCAGCTGCATGCAAATGCTGTGCGCCTACGGGGTGAAGGAGGTCTATTTCCGCGATGACTATCCGGAGTCCGAGGCAGACGCCATCGCGGCGCGCTATGGCATCCCGCTCATGCAGCTGGCGGCCTATCCACAGGTCATTCCAGCGGTTCAATCCACTGACGATCAGTGACTTACGGACCCTGAAAAGGGGGCCTTAATGAGCTTAGACTGACGCCGTGGCGTTCTTCACCGCCAGCTCGTGAGCGGCCAGTTTCAGGTCGGCATCGACCATGATTTTCACCAGCTCTTTGAATTTCACTTTGGGCTCCCAGCCCAGCATCTTGCGGGCCTTGGCTGGATCTCCGATCAGGAGGTCCACCTCCGCAGGGCGCTCGTAGCGGGCGTCGTAGCTCACGTGCTTTTCCCAGTCCAGGCCGAGGATGCCAAAGGTCTCCTGCACAAACTCTTTCACGCTGTGTGTCTCATTGGTGGCGATCACATAGTCATCCGGCTCGTCCTGCTGGAGCATCATCCACATCATCTCCACGTAGTCCTTGGCGTAGCCCCAGTCGCGCTTGGCGTCCATGTTGCCCAGGTAGAGCTTTTCCTGCAGTCCCATCTTGATGCGGGTGGCGGCACGGGTGATTTTGCGCGTGACGAAGGTCTCTCCACGGCGGGGGGACTCGTGATTGAAAAGGATGCCGCTGCTGGCGTGCAGGCCATAGCTTTCACGATAGTTCACGGTCAGCCAGTGGCCGTAGACCTTGGCGCAGGCGTAGGGGGAGCGCGGCCAGAAGGGGGTGGTCTCGATCTGCGGCACGGCCTGCACCTTGCCAAACATCTCCGAGGAGGAGGCCTGATAGAAGCGCACCTTGCCCACCAGCCCGGTCTCGCGAATGGCCTCCAGGATGCGCTGCGTACCCAGACCCACGATGTCCCCGGTGCTTTCCGGCACGTCAAAGGACACGCGCACATGGCTCTGTGCGCCCAGATTGTACACTTCGTCCGGCTTCAGCTCATACAGCAGCTTTACCAGCGCCACCGAGTCCATCAGGTCACCATAATGAAGGTGCAGATTCTTGGATGGCAGGTGGGACTCCGGCTGGAAGAGGTGCTCCAGACGCCCGGTGTTGAAGCTGGAGGCCCGGCGGATGATGCCATGCACTTCATAGCCTTTTTCGAGCAGCAATTCCGTGAGATATGAGCCGTCCTGTCCTGTGATGCCGGTGATGAGCGCTTTCTTCATGTATCTAAATCGAGGCCCCGATGAGACAGTACCGGCCTGAATTCCGCAAGGGGAAATGCTGGAACATAACAGTTGCGCCCCAGCCCTGCCCCATTATTCTTACTGCCCCCTGCATCCCAGCCCCCACTCACTGCCATGAGAGCTGACCTCGTCGAACAAGCCGCACAAATCGTCAAAGATCCCCCCATCCTGATCAACATGGTCTCCAAGCGAGTCCGTCAGATCGTGTCCGGCCACGCCGTGCTCGTCGAGCGCCGCCCTGGCTTCCGTGAGGCGGATCTGGCTCTCCTTGAGATCATTCAGGGCAAGATCACCATCGACACCATCGACAAGAACTAAGGCACCCCTGCCCCACCGGCAGAACCGCCCTTCGCTTGTCCAACACCTGCGGTTCTCCCGCGCGACCCATGTCCGAGATCGCCACGAACCGCAAAGCCGCCCGAGATTATCACATCCTCGAAAAATACGAGGCTGGTCTGGAACTCCGTGGCACCGAGGTCAAATCCATCCGCCTCGGCAAGCTGAACATCTCCGACGCCTTTGCCCGTGTGGATCGTGGCCAGGTCTGGCTGTACAACTGCGACATCCAGACCTACGACAAAGCCAGCCACACCACCCACGAGCCGCGCCGCACCCGCCGGCTGCTGCTGCACAAGAACGAAATCATGAAACTGCTGGCACAGACCCAGCAGAAGGGCCTGGCCCTCCCCGTCCTGCGGATCTACTGGAAAGGCCCGCGCATCAAAGTCGAAGTCGGAGTCGGCAAAGGCAAAACCCACGGCGACCAGCGCCAGGACCTCAAGGACAAGGCCGAGAAGCGCGAAGCCGCCCGGACCGTGGCCAATTTCAACGACAAGCACCGGCGGTAGTGGAGCACATGTGCCCCGCATGCCCGCTTCGGCGTCCCCGCCGAACCGCGTTTCGTGACTCCCGCAGGCAGGCTGAAAATCCAAAGCGCCAACCGTGTCACTGAAGCGGCTTCCAGGCCGCACAGCTCTGAAAACAGACGGCAACTTTTGAAGGCCTAAAAGTTGCCATGGCATCGCACCGCACCTGCTGAAATCCTTTCCTCGGCATGCGCTTTCCAGCCATCGCATGCCACCGGCTGCAATTGGATTCAAAGGCTCCTCGAAGGGCCTGCATCAAAAAGTTGCCAGTTGCCCACCCTATGTTTTGTGATTGGCAACCGGCAACCAGGCGGCGTCGGGGCGCCGTATGCGGCTCAGCGGATACGGCGACATGGGAAACAAGGTATGTTCATGCGCGAAGACATGCCGAAATTACCTCGCACGCCTTGAACTCGGCGCGAAAGAAGCCGCAAAATCTCTCAATCGACCCCATGCACTTGAAATGGGCCTCATCTCCTTCAATCGATGTTTCAGATTGGCCAGAACGTAGTGCTCCTCCGTTTTGAATCGTTCGGCCACGCGGGCATAGGCCGCTGGCAATCTGGAGTCTCGAATCCCTGCGAGAGCCTGAAGCGTGGCATGCACCACTTTCGGCGAGGTGTCATCCAATCCTGCAATGAAGACATCCACACACTCCTTCTTTGGCTTCAGTTTCCCCAAGGACCAAATGGCAGTCGCACGGATTTCCTCGTTGGCGTGTTTGCAAAATGGTTTGAGTTCCTCGCCAAGATCCAATGCTGCATCCTGCTGCAGATAGCAGGCAAATCGGAATGTTTCTTCCGCTTGGATGGCCGGCACGCGCTTCCTTAGCGGCTCCAACCATTCTTTAACCCGGCTCTTCGCATGCCAGCGAAGGCTCTGCAAAGCTGCCAGGCAATCATCATCCCCGCCCATGAGGTGCTTATGCAGAGGCGCGCGCGCCATGGGGTAGGCAAACTTGGTCAGCATCCACAGCGCGCACCTGCGCACCTCGGCGTCATCATCTTCACAGATCTCCAGCAGTTTCTGGCAGGTTGCCGCTGTTGCTGTCAGCAGCTTTCCCAGGCCTTTGAGAGCCTTCAGTCTTTGTGCACGGCTTTCAGCACCGATGTACACCTGCATCAGGTGTACATCATCCCCGCCCATCGTGTAGCCAAACCAAGAAGGCCCGTCCTGCATCAGGAGGCCCGAAATCACCTCGTCCAGCCATCGTTCATACCAGTCGAGAAACGTGTTCTCATACGCATATACAATCTTCTGGCCGACATCCATGTTCAGCACTCTACCCTCGTACGGTCCATTCAGCACCAGGGCGTGAATGCAGGAGCAGCCCTGGGAGCCAAGGGGCATCACTCCTGCATAAATCCTGCCCAGTTCAGATTCATATTCTTCCTCCGTTCCCTGACCCGCTTCTTCGAGCCTTTGGGTCAAGTCTTTCCACTCTTGGTCCGTCATGCCTGGTTTGAGGATCGCCGGCTTGTTCAGACACAAAGCCGGATCACTCACCAGTTCATCCACAGACTCTCCAAGAGGATAGATGCCATAAAACGGTCCTGCAGCACTCCCCTGAGATGACGGCCCGCCGTTACCAATCTGGGTCACAAAAGCGCGATAGCACCCTGGCAGCTTTAGTGAATACTTCGCCTCAAACGCACGCACTTCACTTTCACTGGCAGGCGGGTCCATTTGATAACGATGAGACTTCGCTCCAAAAACTCTCAGCCCTCTGTCGGCTTTCTGCGCCGCTTTAAGCTTTGTTCGGATGCGCTTGATCTGCTCGTCGATACTCGCCGCCGCATTCATGGATTACCTGCCATAGTGGCAGGGCATCCTCTTTTGTCGAGAGTCAATGAAGCCTCCGCCAGCCCCTTCCGACACAGGCTGTGAGCAGGCAACTTCAATGAGCCAGGTTGCCATGATCTCTTAATGTTTGAACCCGATTATTACCACTTTATGCTATAAAATGCTACTTTGTGAACATAGATACACCTCAAAATGGGTGCCGGGAATGCTCGAGTTGCCGGTTGCCAATCACAAAACATAGGGTGGGCAACCGGCAACCATCCGCTTTCGACTTGGGGATTAGGCTTTGTAAAATTAGGAGGAAGACTCATCCTGTGCCATTGTTCATTGATCAGCCGCTCAAACACCATGAAAGCTTTTCTTTTCATCCTACTGCTTCTACCTGCGCTCATTCACGCTACAGATTGGAAGGGCATGGCCAAAGCCTCCGCCGCCATTTCGGTCCTGAACATGCAGCCCGTACCGCTGGCGATCAGTGCCGACAAGAATGGCTGGGCGCGCATTCCCACTGCGCTGGCGGGCCATGGCGCGACGATTTTCACCCCCTCAGCCAGCACCAATGGAGTGGCCGATATCGAGGTCAAAGAAGACGGCTACCTGTTCCTGGCATGCAACTGGGACTACCAGGGCAACAGCTCCGGAGACTGGGAGAAAGACCGCTGGACGGAGGGCAAATTCAAATCCAAGGGCTGGAGCCGCCTGAGCAAAAACGAGCTCGGCGGCGAGCTGGTGAAAAACGACAACCGCGCCCAGACGATCTTCTTCAAGCGTGTCAAAAAGGGCGAGCAACTGCGCCTGCGCTGCAACAAATACGACCCGCCGTTTCCGATCCTGCTCATGGGTAGGCCGTGACCCCCCCCCACCTCAAGACGCCACTCTTTCCGATGGTGGCGCAATCTCAGCCTGCGGTACTGATTTTTTGAAGAGACCGATTTACGTGGACTCTGGCCGGTGAGCTCAAGGACTGTGAAATTGGAGATTTCACGATGCCGGTTGTTGCGCCGCCGGCAGCCCTAGGGAATCAAGGCCTCGCATGGCATTATCGACAAATTGAGGTGCCAGCAAACCAAGGGCACCTGCCCTGGCTTCAAACTGCGAGCACCACCATGACTGCCTTTGCTCATCCCAGTAGCTGCACTCACAGGTCTTCTCAGGCTGGCGCAGAACCTTCAAACTCTCTTCATAGAATGCAAGGGCAGCAGCCGCATCAGTATCGGCCACGGAGTGTGCGCGATTGCATAGGGCGCCGCCCAGATAAATCTGATTCTCACGATCATCTGGGCAAAGGCGGCTTATCTCCTTCCGGATTTCAATCGCCCGATCAAATGAGGGGCGTGCCTCCGAAGGCCGTCCTGTGTCCAAGCAAAGCATCCCAAGGTAATTATGAGAGGCCGCGACAAGTTTGGATATTTCCCAGCTGTTCTTGGACGTGGTCAGGAACCCATCTGGGAAGAGAGTTTGTATCCGACGAAAATTGCATTTCGCCAGAGCTGTGTTGCCTTTGGTGCGGCACTCACGCCCCAAATCAAAGCTTTCATACGCCAGCTTCTTTCTGAGTCCCGGGAGCCACAACAAAAGCATCTTCACATCAAGCCACTGACTGCGAATAACAAACGGAGCGTCGGAATGCGACTGGTTCATGACAGAATGTGAATCGGTTGATCTGGTTTTACATTGGTCGCAACTAGACACCGAAACCATGTTCGCTGCAGCGCAGATCAGTTCAGATGTTCATCAACTCCATACTGTGAAATGTAAGCTGCACTACAAGCATCGAGCTTAGCAAGAGCATCTGCGAGATGATGCCTCAGCGAGTCTCTGAACAACACGAACGGCTGCGCTTCGCAAATGTCGGCGTGATAGTGCTTCTGCGTTGTTCGGTCAAACGCTGCAATATAGAGGATGCATGGAATGTCTGGATAGAAGCCGCGTGCTAATCGCTCAGGCATCGGCAGGGCAATTATGAGACCAACCTCATGGTGGATCCCGTCCGTTTCCCGACGCAGCCAGCGGCGTGGAATGTTGAATGACTCATTATGTGAACGTGTGAGAGCAAAGCCGTGAGCATACGCGAACTCTTCAAGACACGGCTCGCACTCCGTCAGTGCATCATCAATCGTTGCCAGTTTGAGATCATCGAGTGAGGACATGCAGGAAAGAGTTTTTATTTTACACTATCCCGCATATAAGCACAGAATGAGTGCTTTGAAAGCCATGGCTTTGTTGAGATTGGAAAGAGCTCTCGCTAGATGTTTGTAAGCCATGGCAGTCCAAAACGCTCTTCCGTCGCGAACGTCCGCTCGGTCAAGATCTTATTGAGCCGTTCCTTGCGGGGACGCGGGAAAGAACACGCGGGACGCCTGCTCCCATCCATGCCCTTGCCCTGCGCGTGTGGCTCGTTAGCATCCGCATTCTATGAATCGCAAACGCCTTGGCCGCACGGGTATCGTTGTCACTGACATCTGCATGGGAACCATGACCTTTGGTCTGCAGGCGGATGAGAAGACGTCCTTTGAGATCATGGACCGCGCGCTGGAGGCGGGGATCGATTTCTTTGACACGGCGGAGCTCTACCCCGTGCCGCCGAGTGCGGAGCTGTTTGGGGTGACGGAGCAGATCGTGGGCAGGTGGCTCAAGGGGCAGAAGCGTGGGGAGATCATCATCGCCTCCAAGGTCACTGGGCCGGGGCATGGGTGGTTCCGCCCGCCGGTGCGCGGCGGCTTCACGGCGCTGGACCGCCGCCAGATCTTCCAGGCCTGCGAGGACAGCCTGCGCCGGCTGCAGACGGATTATATCGACCTCTACCAGACCCACTGGCCGGACCACGGCATGCAGCAGGAGGAGACTCTGGGCGCGCTCACGGATCTGATCGACCAGGGCAAGATCCGCGCCTGGGGCAGCAGCAACGAGACCTGCTGGGGCGTGATGAAAAACCTGTGGGAGGCCGAGAAGCACGGACTGGCCCGCATGGCCACGGTGCAGAACAACTTCTCCCTCATCAACCGCCGCTGCGAGAGCGAGCTGGCGCAGGTCTGCCGCAAGGAAGGCGTGAGCCTCCTCCCCTACTCGCCCCTGGGCGGCGGCGTGCTCTGCGGCAAATACAACGGCGGTGCGCTGCCCAAAGGCGCACGCTTCACCGACTACATCCAAAACGGCGGCCCGCGCCAGAAGCGCATGGCGGCACGCTTTGTGAATGAGCGCACGCTGGAGACGACCGCACGCCTGCAGGTCATCGCGGCAGATCTGGGCGTCAGCGTCACCGCGCTGGCCCTGGCCTGGAGCAAGCAGCACGACTTTGTGGCCTCGACCATTGTCGGCGCCACCACCGTGGCCCAGCTCAATGAGAGCCTGGCGGCAGCCGACCTCGTGCTCAGTGCCGAGACGCTGGCCCGCATCGATGAAATCGACGCCGAGATCCCCTGCGCAATGACGGAGGACGGGCTGCGCAGGCTGTAAACTGCTCACCCAAAGTAAACCGCTTCCCCTTTGACCCACAGCACCTGCGTTTCACCCTTGCTGTCATGAGCAAGAAATCCAGCAGCGATGGCATCAAGTGGCTTTCAAAGGCGGAAGATCATGACTACCCGGCGGCGGAATCCTATCTGCTGCTGATCTACGACAAGAAGCAGGTCAAAAAATTCATCGCCGGCCTAAAGGGTGCGAAGGTGACGCAGTTCAAGGCCAAGGACATCTTCCGCGCCTCCGGCCTCTCGCTGCTGGGAGTGAGCAATTCCCATGTGGAAAAGGACCGCCGGAAGATCCAAAACGGCAAGTCCCTCTCCCCGCTGCTGCTGGTGCGGGACACGGCGAACGGGAGGGTGGTGATCGCCGATGGCTACCACCGCCTGTGCGCGATCTACGGATTTGATGAAGACGCCTGGATTCAGTGCAAGATCGTGTAACGGCGCAGCGATAACAGGCGGCGCGCCTGACAGCACACACGGTTGATGGTTGGTTCCTCGGATGCGGTGTGCGAGCGATCCCGCCGCACGCCCCCGGTGACTTCTCAGTCTTGAGAACAACTTTTTTCTTGTCGCTGGGAGGCGCGGCACCTAAAACACGCCGGTTCAAGACTTCCCGACAACACACCCACAAACAACCAACACGCACTCCACATACACTCCTCTTATGAGCGAAAACAATCGAATGAGACTTCTCTGGGCCGGATTCATGGCCATTCTAGCCGCCGGTGTCGGCTTCGCGATCCGTGGCGGCATCTTTGACAACTGGGGGAAGGAATACGGCTTCACCGCCTCTCAGCTGGGTGCGATCGGTGGTGCGGGTTTCTCCGGCTTCTGCTTCGGCATCATCATCGGCGGTGTGATCGTGGACAAGATCGGCTACGGCAAGCTCGTGGCGGTGGCGCTGGTGTGCCACATCCTGTCCGCATTTGTTACCTTCGGTGCCAGCACGCCTGAAAACGCCTACAATTTCCTCTTCTGGGGCATGTTCATCTTTGCGTATGCCAACGGCACGCTGGAAGCCGTGGCCAACCCGCTGGTGGCCACCCTCTTCCCGGAAAACCGCACGCATTACCTCAACATCCTGCACGCCTCCTGGCCTGCCGGCATGGTGCTGGGCTCTGTGGCCGGCTGGGTGCTGGATGACAACCTGCAGATCGGCTGGAAGACCCAGCTGGCGCTCTACCTGGTGCCGACCGCCCTGTATGCCATCATGTTCATGGGCCAGAAGTTCCCGAAATCCGAAGCCGCTGCCAAAGGCGCCAGCTTTGTGGAAATGCTCAAGCCCGTGGGCATCCTGGGTGCACTGGTGGCCTGCTACCTGCTGGCCCTGTTCTTTGGAGACATCAGCAAGGCCTTCGCACCTGATAACGCAGCCACCATCGGCTACGCCATCGGCGGCGTGCTGCTCATCGCCGTGGGCTTGATCACCCGCTTCTCCCTCGGCTCCTTCCTGCTGTTCGTCCTGTTCGTCACCCACGCGCTCGTGGGTGCTGTGGAGCTCGGCACGGACGGCTGGATCCAGAACATCACCGGCAACCTGTTCACCTCCGAGCAGGGCAAGTACCTCTTCATGTGGACCTCCGCCATCATGTTTGGCCTGCGCTTCTGCGCCCACTGGATCGAGAGCACGCTCAAGCTTTCCCCTATCGGCCTGCTCGTGGTCTGCGCCGTCATCGCCTGCATCGGCCTGAATCTGGCCAGCACCATGGAAACCTTCAGCATGGCCCTCGTAGCCCTGGGCGTGTATGCCATCGGCAAGACCTTCTTCTGGCCCACCATGCTGGCCGTCATCGGCGACCGCTTCCCACAGACGGGTGCTGTGGCCATGTCCATCATGGGCGGCATCGGCATGCTTTCCGCCGGTCTCATCGGCGGCCCCGGCCTGGGCTACTGCAAAGACCGCTTTGCCGGTGAAGAGCTGAAGAAGGCAGACGCCGCCATCTACCAGGAATACCAGGCTGCCAAGCCCAGCACCTTCCTGAACATCCCCGCCACCGCCGCCCACGGCCTCGACGGCAAGAAGCTCGGTGAAGCCAAGGATGCCAAGGAGAAGACCCCGGCCCAGAAGACCGTGGTGGCCGCCGACCAGCGCGGTGACCGCGCCACGCTGAAGGCCGACTCATTCATCCCGGCCACAATGGCTGCGATCTACCTGATCCTGCTCCTCTTCTTCAAGACCATCGGCGGCTACAAGGTCATCAAGATCGACGAAGCAGCGGCCTGAGTCTGAGAGACTGAGTTCCCCTTCCCCACGCGGCGTCCCTTCACCGGGACGCCGTTTTTATTTCCCGCCCTTGCAAGGAACCTGAAACATTGAACTTTAGACCTGAAACCACCCTTTCCCGATGCCCACCTACGTTTACGAAACCATCCCCCAGTTTGAAGGAGAGCCCACCAAGCGCTTCGAAGTCCGTCAGAGCATGAAGGATGCCCCGCTGACTCAGCATCCGGACAGCGGCCAGCCCGTGCGCCGTGTGCCCATCGGCGGCACCGGTATCATGGGTGGCGGCAGCGGCGGTGGCAGCATGCCCTCAGGCGGCGGCTCCTGCGGCAGCGGTTGCGGGTGTCATTGAGGCACACGATTCCATCTTCAAAAGGACAGGGTTGATCTGACGCGACAGTCGCACTAATCTCGCTCATGTCAGACAACGAAATCCAGGCGCTCGAAGGGCAGTTTCCTGCCGTGTCGGCGCAGGCCTTTGCCGCTGCTCGTGCAGAGGTTCTGGCTTCAGGGCAGAGCGTGCTGCAGTCCGAGGGTGCCTATTTGTTTCGCGTCTTCCCAGACGGTCGCAAGGAACTGGTGAAGCAGATCGAACCGCCGACCCGGGTGAAACCAGGCACGGTTTATATGATCAAGTGAGCCGCGAAACGCCCAGGATGCGCATGTTTGCAGGTCCGAATGGGTCTGGGAAAAGCGTGCTCAAATCCTACCTGGCCGAACCGCTCCTGGGTGCATACGTCAATCCCGATGATATCGAGAAACAAGTGCAGACGCACGGCCATGTGGACATGCATAGCTTCGGCATTCAAACGACGGCGGAGGAGGTTTTGCCACTTTTCACCGGCTCAGCATTTCTTATCCAGCAGGGCTTGGCTGAAGACGTCGGGCGGCTGAGCTATACGGATGGTCGGCTGTGCTTTCCCAACGGGGTGATCAACAGCTACTTCGCCTCTGTCGTGGCGGATTTTCTGCGCCACAAGCTGCTGGCAGCACAGCGGACTTTCACCTTTGAAACGGTGATGTCTCATCCTAGCAAAGTGGCTCTGCTTCAGAAAGCCCAGGAGCGTGGCTACCGGACCTATCTCTACTATGTGGCCACGGATGACCCGGCGATCAACATCTCACGTGTGGAGAACCGCGTCAGAATGCAGGGGCATCCTGTGCCACCTGATCTCATCGAAAAACGCTACCATCGCTCCCTGGATCTGCTGGTTTCCGCCATTCGCTTCACCAACCGGGCCTACATCTTCGACAACTCCACGGACAACGCAGACTGCTCGCACACTTGGTTAGCAGAGATCACTGAAGGGCGAAGACTGGAGCTAAAAACAGACCATATCCCATCGTGGTTTAAGCGCGCCATCCTGGACAAAATCGCCTAATCCCTAGAGCGACCTCCCCCCAAGAGCTGAAATAGCGCACATGGCTTGGTCGTCCCAGTCTCCCAGCCTGGCGCTTCGTTACGCCTCCAATGTTTGGGTTGCGACATCTCCACCCTCCGCCGAGGCTGCTGCGGCCTTCCGCAGCAGTCTGGCGGCGTAGAAGCCATCGAAGGCACCCGTCTCCGGATTGCGGTGCAGTTCTTCCTCCAGGGTCCAGTCGCTGCCATGCCTGGCCAGGAAGGCCTGCACCTGGCGTTCGTTTTCGCTGGGCAGGATGCTGCAGGTGGCATAGACCAGCCTGCCGCCGGGCACGACCATGCGGCTGTAGCTTTCGAGAATCTCGGCCTGCAGTGCGATGAGACGCTCCACCTCGGTGTCGGTCAGCTTCCACTTGGCATCGGGATTGCGGCGCAGCACGCCGAGGCCGGAGCAGGGCACGTCCAGCAGCACGCGGTCAGCTTTCTGAGCCAGGCGCTTCACGGTTTTGGAACCTTCGATCTCGCGTGTCTCGATGATGTCCACGCCGGCGCGTGAGGCGCGCTTGCGCAGTTCGGCCAGCTTCCAGGCGTGCACATCCAGCGCCAGCAGCTTGCCTTTGTTGCGCATGAGTGCTGCGAGATGCAGCGCCTTGCCACCACCACCTGCGCAGGCGTCGATGACGCGCATGCCGGGCTCCACCTGCAGAAAGGGTGCGATGAGCTGGGATGCGGCATCCTGCACTTCAAAGAGACCCGCTTTATACGAAGCGGTACCAAAGAGGTTGGCGCGTTGCTTGAGGCGCAGGGCGCTGGGCACATGATCGACGGCCTCGGTTTCGTAGCCTTCCTGCCCCAGCTTTTCGCGCAGGGCACGGCGGTCGTTTTTGAGCGTGTTCACCCGCATGAAGACATCCGCAGGCTGGTTCAGCGCCTCGCGCAGTGCCGGCCATGCAGCGCCTAGCTCGTGTGCGCCGCGTGTCTCCAGCCAGTCGGGGATGGCGGCACGGATGGCGGGCGGTGCACCTTCCTTGGCACGTTTCAAAACATCGCCCGGCTTCACCTCGGGGGCGGTGTCGTCCTTGGGCAGTTCGCGGCCGTTGGTGATCCAGTAGGCGGCCCACACGCGCCACAGGTGCTCCGGGGTGATGGCCTCAGGCTGCGTATGCTCCTCGTCCGGCAGTCCGGCCAGATGCCAGAACCAGCGCCACCAGCGCACGCATTCATAGATGGACTCAGCGAAGATGCGGCGGTCCCGGCTGCCCCACTTGCGGTGGCGCTTGAAGGTGTATTCGATGACCTTGTCTGCATAGCGCCTGCCCACAAAGATCTCTCCCAGTGAAAGGATGATTTCGTCGAGCAGGTGGGGCGGGAGCTTCATCCTCCGTCGATAGTCCGCACCCCGTCACGATGCAAGCTGACAAGCCTCAGGCTGGCAAATCGCCTCAGCGCCGCCTGCGCAGCGCCAAGCCCAGAAGACCGCACAGCAGCAGGCAGGCGCGTCCGGGCTCAGGCACCACAACCAAGATGCCGTAGGACTGGAAGGCGCTCACATCCCAGCCGAAGCCGGCACCGAGTGCGGCGAGATCGAGGTCTCCGGCGATGGCATTGCCGCTGGCGTCCACCCAGGTCATGCCGCCCACGTCAAAGTTGCCGCTGATGGCGGCCCCCTTCCAGTCGATGAGGTTGAAGACCTGCCCCACCGCCACGCTGGCAAGACTGGAGGAGATCAGCACGGAACCCTGCCCAAAGGCACCGCCCGCGCGGTCGCCGATGCTGAGCGTGCCAGTGGCGGCGGTGAGCTGGATGAAGTCGTGATTGCCCGTGCTGGAGGGGGCGGTGTTCCAGGCGGCCAGTGCGCCGGGTTCGTTGCTAAAGAGAGCCTGCGCGCTGCTGTAGTCGTGGCCGTTGTAGTGAAACAAGCCTCCCGAAAAGGAGACCAGGCTGGAGGCCTGCGTGGGACTGGAGATGCCCAGCCTGATCTGTGCGCCGTCATTCACCGTGAGGGCGGTGTTTGCAGCCGTAAACGTCAGCGTGCTGTTATTGGTGACCGTCGTAGCGGCGGTGCCTCCGGTGGTCACATCGCCGGGCTGCAGCACAGAGCCTGCATTCATCACCGTGGCCCCCTGCACCGTGCCAGAGCCTGCCAGGGTGGCGCCGCTGGCCACGGTGACTGATCCCGTGCCAGAGGAGCCGGTGCCACTGCTGCCCACCTGCAGCGTGCTGCCATTCACCTGTGTGGGGCCGGTGTAGGTACTGGTGCCGGAAAGAACCACGGCGCTGGTGCCATTGCCTGCGATGGTGAGTCCCAGATTGCCACCACCGTCGCTGATGGTGCCTGTGAAGACGGTGTTGGCACCTGAATTTTGAGTGATGGTGCGGGTGCCGCCTGAGAGCACCACATTGCCGGTGAAGAAGAGCACCTTGTCATTGGCAGCCACACCGCTGCCGAGCATGGTGGTGTCTGCATTGAACTGCACATTGTTGCCGATGGTGATGGCGTTGTTGGTGGTGGCGCGGATGGCGCTGCCATTGAAGATCACCGTTCCCTGGCCAAAGGGACCGCTGGTGGGCGCGCCTGCCGAACCGGTGGAGCTGGACTGCGGTATCACCACCGCCACCTGCAGCAAGGTATTGCCGGAATAGGTGTTCTGCTGCGTGGCCAGCACCAGCGTGCCGCTGCCGGAGTAGGTGACTCCAGCCGAGCCTGTGACCACGGAACTGATGATCGTGTTGCCGGTGGAATTGATCGTGACAATGCCCTCGCGGGAACCAAAGTCGAGCGTGCCGCCGCCGATGCCGACATTTGCACCCGAAGCGAACAGGATGGCACCGCTGCTCACCGTGAGCGTCTGCCCGTTGGCGATCGTGGCCGAGCCGCCGTCGAGAAGCAGCGAGTTGATGGCGGCAGTGGTGTTGATGTTGGTGGCGGAGGTGAGGCGTGTATTGGCACCCGAGGTGATCGAGTTCTGCACGAATTCATCGATGGGATTCAGCGGGCGCAGACCGGTGGCGGCACTGTAGGTCATGAAGGTGTTTGGCGTGCCGGTGGCAGTTCCGGTGCCGCCGCTGCTGGCTGTGGCCTCCCCCAGCAGGAAGGGCACGATCTTGGTGTCCTGCGCTGCAGCATTGATGCCAGTGGAGAGCGCACCCGTGCCGCCCACCAGATCCGGCGTGGTGGTGAAGAAGATGCGCGACACGCTGCTGGTGGCGGTGGAGTTCATGCCGAGGTTCGTTCCATTCACGAGCAGAATGCCGCCCTGCGCCGCACGTGTGATCTGGGTGGCGTTCAGCGTGGCGGTGTTGGTGCTGCCGTAAATGATGCTGAGTGTTTTCAGGCCTGAGCCGAGCGTGAGATTGTCGATGGTCTCGCTGGAGTTCGTGGCAGACTGATCGGAGCCTTTGTAGATGAAGGAGCCGCCTTTGAAGGTGAAGTCTGCGGCATCGGCCAGACGGTTGTTGTTGCTGTTGCCGGCTCCGGTGTTGTCGATGACAAAGGAGCCGCCGTTGAGGATGAAACTGGTCGAGGCCAGAGAGCCTGAAGTACCATACGTGGAGACGGCGCCGCCCACCTGCAGCGTGCCCGCATTCACCGTGGTGGATCCGGTGTAGGTGTTGGCTCCGATAAGCACCTGCGTGCTGATGCCGCTCTTGACCAAAGAGAGACCGCCGGCACCACTGGTGCCATCTTTCAGCGATCCGGTGAAGTAGGTGGTGTTGGCCACAGGATCAGAAATCGTGAGCACGGAGGCGGTGGAGGCCGCATTATTGGCCACGGAGAGCACCGCGCCGGAAGCGTGGTTGCCGGAGGTGTCCAGTCCGCGCAGCGTGAGCACATGGCCGTTGAGATCCAGCGTGATGGACTTGGTGGCCACCGTGGTGATGACGGAGAGCCGGCTGGCGGCATTGATGGCATTGTCCACCCCGATGACGAGAGAAGAACCGGTGGCCGTGCCATTGCTAAAAAGCTGGGTGTCCCCTGTGTAGGTGTTCACGGCTTTGAGGATCGTGCTGGAGTTGTCAGCACGGCTGAAGACGATGGGAGCGCTGCCGCTGATGACCCCCGAAATGATCAAGGTGCCGCCCACACCACCGCCCAGACGCGCATCCGTGCCGGTGACGACGATGTTGCCCGCCCACTCGGCGGTGGCATTGGTGGCGGTCTGCAGCGCACCGTAGTTGTTCCCGCCAGTGTTGGTGACGGTGATGGTCTCTCCCGTCACCGTCACTCCATTGGCCAGCACCACGCGCGAACCGAGCCCCACGATTGTGCCGCCAGCGGTGCCACCCAGTGCGGTGTTGCTGGCCACCACCAGTTCGGTGCTGGCACCAGAGAGTGTGGTGACACCCGTGTAGGTGTTGGCACCGGAGAGCGTCAGACTACCGCCTCCGCTCAGAGAGAGATTCACCACGCCAGCACCATCACGGATGATGCCGCTGTAGCTGCCTGAGGTGATGGTGAGAGTGGCCGCCGTGGAGCTGCTGTTGGTGATGTAGCTGCCGCCTGTGCCAAAGCTGCCTCCGCTGCGCTGCAGGACGGCGATGGTCTGGCTGAAGCCGCCGAGGTCAAAGGTGGCGTCATCATTCACCCCTGCAGCAGCAAGAGAGTCCACATCCAGCGTGGTGCCGGTGGGCAGTGCATTGGCAGAACCCAGCTTTAAAATGCCACGAATGACCTGCGTGGCACCGGTGTAGGTGTTTCCACTGCCGCTGATGACGACAGTGCCCGTGCCCAGCTCACCTGAGATGGCCAGGATATTGGAGGCACCATTCTGGATGCCTCCGCTGACGGTCAGCGTGCCGCCGGCCTGCGCGCCCAGGCGGGCACCGGCAGACTGCAGCGTCACCACACCCGCCCATTCGGCACTGCCACCGTTGACCGTTTGCAGCACGCCCATGCTGTTGCCACCGCTGCCGGTGATGGCCACGGTTTCACCCGTGACTTTGACGCCATTTGCCAGAAGCAGCGTCGCCCCTGAGGCCACAGTCGTGGAGCCCGCCGTGGTGCCCAGCGCCGTATTAGAACCCACTGTGAGGATGCCCGCATTCACCGTGGTGGCACCCGTGTAGGTGTTGGCACCCGAGAGCGTCAGCGTGCCAGTGCCGTTTTTGATCAATGCGCCTCCAGTGCCGCTGATGACGCCGGCAAAGCTCGTGCTGGCATTGGTGCCACCCAGCGTGAGCGTGGCGGCCCCCAGCGACACCTGACCTCCAGTGCCGCCGCCACCCGCCAGAGAGCCAATGGTCTGGTTGAAGCCATTGAGGTCCAGCGTGGCACCTGCCACATTGGCGAGGGTGACGGCGGAGTTCGTGCCAAAGACGGTGCCGCCCCCCGCTGCCCCGGCCTGCAGGGTGCCGGCCTGAATGCTGGTGGCACCGGTGTAGGTGTTGGTGCCGGAAAGAGTCAGCGTGCCCACGCCAGTTTTGGTCAGGCCGAAATTGTTTTCATTGGTGCCAGTGCCACCCAGCAGACCACCATAGGTGTCTGTGCTGCTGACATTGAGCGTCAGCGTGGCTGCGGTGGCATTGCCATTGACGACACTGTTGGCGGTGCCGGTGCCTGCGGTGAGAAGCCCGGCCAGCGTCTGACTGCGGGAGTCGAGCTTGAGCTTTCCACTGTCATTGGTGGTGCCATCCCCGAGAGTCAGGATCGTGCTCGTGGGCAGGCGGTCGTCTCCGGCGCTGAGAACGATCATGCCGTTGTTGATGGAGGTGCCGCCAGTGTAGGTGTTCGATCCAGCGAGAGTAAGGGCTCCCGTGCCCAGCTTTGTCAGGCCACCATCCACCGTAGCCCCCAATGCGCTGTCATGCACCAAAGGCGCAGCAATGGTGACATTGAAGGTCTGCGTATCCACCCTGGCACCACCTGCCTGCACATTCGCCGTGAACTGCCCCAGTGCGGCAAGAAACGTGGTGCTGTCCTGCCGCGCCTGCAGGGTGCCGCCGTTGAAATTCAGCACGGCGTCGATCCCTGCGGAGGTGTTTCCGCGTATGATGGTGCCCACAGACAGCACGCCGCCGTTCAGATTCACCACAGACTCGGGCGTACCCGCTGGCTGAGTGGAGCTGCCCGTGCTGTTTTGCAAATCCAGCGTGGTCACTTCAAAGGAGCCGCTGTTGACGGCCAGAGTGCCCTGGCTCAAACCGCTGCCGGCATAAAACACCGTAAACATGGACGCCGCTCCGGTGCCAGTGGTCTTGCGGTAGGTGCCGCCATCGATGCTGAGCAGGCCCACGGAATTCAGTCCGTTGACCATGCCATCCGCAGACGTGCTGGTGCTTTCAAAAATGCCGCCTGTGATCGACATGGAGCCGTTGGCACCATTGGCGATGAAGAGCGCCCTGCCGCTGGAGCCACCGCTGAGCACCGTGTGCCCTTGCGCTGCGGCGTACACCAGGGTGTTCGCCGTGCCCTGCACATTGATACGCCATGCCACAGGAGAGCCCACATCCCCACCGGTCGGTGAGGGCGCAGTGCCGCCCCAGTTGGAGCCGGTGGCAAAGTCTGAGCTGGTGGAACCCGTCCAAGTGAAATCCGTGGCTTGCAGATGGGATGCCGAAAGCACCACCATCAGCAAGCCTATGCAGAAAGTGCGGAGATCACTGAGACGAGCGCCAGGGGCGGGCGCGGTATCTCTGGTCATGTTTTTTGTTCCGTTAACAACGGAGAAGGCACTGTCAACCTGCTCACGAAAACCCGCTGTGCCGCTTTATATTGTTTCGAAACTGGAAGACGCGACAGCAACCCAACAGTCCTCGTTAGGCAAAAAGCCGAAAAAACACAGGATCGACAGCCATCGCCCCCTCATCAATCCACAGCAGCCACCTGCCCCTGCCACCTATTCCCACCCTGCCCGTAGCGGGGCAGAGACACCAAGAAAGTGCTGGCCCCGGCGTCCAAGCAGTTTAATCTGACCGATCCCCCAAGACATGCCCACCGAGTTCGATATTCAATACGCTCTGGAGAACACGCACGTGCTTCATGAGCCGGACCGCCGCATCGACACCTTTGGCAGCACCCATTTTGAGTTCCAGATCGTGACGGAACTCATGGACACCGTCGGTGCCGTGCGTGTGCGCGAAGGCCGGATCGAGGCTGAAAAACCGCTGATCCTGCGCCCGGAAATGCCCGGCCAGTTTGATTTTGAAGGATTTGGCCCGGAGGTGGCTGGATTTGGCGAGTTCCTCCGTGAAAACCTGCACAAGCTGGCCATCCTCAAATACGGCTTCAAATTCCGCAAAGGAGACATCAGCGAGCAGATCATCCATGAATCCATGGACGAAGTCACCGGCAAACTGCTGGACAACATCCGCGCCTCCGGAAACCCGATGCGCGCCGTCATCCAGGGTGTGGACGACACCTGGGAGATCTGCCTCCTCAAGTTTACCGTGGAGATGATCGAGAAGTCCCAGAACATCAACCTCTTCGATTTCAAACGCCGCGGCCTGCTGGGCTGAGCTGAAGTTTGCTGGTTCCCGCAATGGCTAAGACTCAGATCAAACTTCTGATTTTCCTCATCACCGTGGGCCTGGTGGCCGGCACGCTGGCCATGGGGTACTGGGTTTACATGAACATCCTGCTCAAGGAGAGCCAGGTGGAGCATGACATCGCCTCCATGAAGGCCAAGGACCGCCCGCGGATCGACCCCGGTGTGCGCCGCTTTGAGGCTGCCGTGGAGCTGATCAAGGACGGCAAGATCGAGGAAGGGCGGGATGCCCTTTACAAGCTGCGCCAGCAGTTCCCCGACTCCAAGACGTGCACCGAGGCCATGCGCATCATCGGAGAGATCAACATGGACCAGCTCTACTCGGCGAACTCCAGCTCCGGTAAAAAGGACTACATCGTGCAGCCGGGGGATTTCCTTAACCGCATCGCCGCCAAGTTCGACACCACTGTGGATTCCATCATCCGTGCCAGTGGACTGATGAGTCTAAACCTCCAGCCCGGCGACCACCTGACCATCATCCCGATGGATTTCCATCTCGGCGTCAGCGTGGCCAAAAAGCAGGTGATGCTGCTGCGCAAGGTGGGCGAAAAGGAGTACCTCTTCAAAGTCTATGATGCCAAGGACATCCGCCTGCCGCCTGGCACCCGCCTGCCGGTGGAGATGTCCATCCTGGCCAAGAACTCCGTCTATGATGGCAAGCAGGTGCTCTCCACCGACGCCAACTACGCCGAGGCCGAAAAATGGATCGCAGGCACCAAGGCGGGCGTGAGCATCCGCACGCCCCCGGTGGCCAAGGCCACGCCGGTGGAGGAGCCCCAGCCTGCCGCCCCTGCGGCCAAAGGTAAAAAATCCGGCTCCCACAGTGCTGCAGCACCGGCCGCCATGCCCGTTCCAGCCCCCTCCCCTTCCGCCGAAACCGGCATCTTCCTCTCCCGCGAAGACATCGAAGAACTCTTTGCGCTCGTGCGCAAAGGGTCAAAGTTGAGCCTCGTGAGGTAGCCCGCCATCCCTCCCACCTCTTTCCCAACCCGACCGTCATGAAACAAGTTTTGGAATTCGAAAAGCCCATCGTCAAAATCCGCGAAGAAATCGAGGAGGCCAAAAAGAAGCTGGCCGCCAAGCCCAGCGACAAGCTGGCCCAGCAGGTGGCTGATCTCGAAGCCAAGGCCGACGCCCTGCAGCGCGACATCCACGCCAATCTCTCCCCCTGGCAGCGTGTGCAGATCTCCCGCCACATCGCCCGCCCCTTCATGCTGGACTACGTGAAGCACATCTGCGACGAGTTCGTGGAACTGCACGGAGACCGCCACATCGGCGACGACAACGCCATGCCCGCCGGCTTTGCCACCATTGGTGGTCAGCGCGTAGCCATTCTGGGCCACCAGAAAGGCCGCGACACCAAGGAGAACCTGCTGCGCAACTTTGGCAGCGCCCATCCTGAAGGCTACCGCAAAGCCCTGCGACTCATGCGCATGGCGGAAAAATTTGGCCTGCCCATCGTGGCCCTGATCGACACCCCCGGAGCCTTCCCCGGCATCGGCGCTGAGGAGCGCAACATCGCTGAGGCCATCGCCTTCAACCTGCGCGAAATGATGACCCTGCGCACGCCGGTCATCGCCGTCGTCATCGGCGAAGGCGGCAGCGGTGGCGCCCTTGGCATCGGCATCGCAGACAAGGTGCTCATGATGGAGAACGCCTACTACTCCGTCATCAGCCCTGAAGGCTGCGCCGCCATTCTCTGGAAACACCGCGAGCACGCCCCTGAAGCCGCCTCCGCCCTCAAGCTGAGCGCCCAGGATCTCTCCAAGCTGGGCATCATCGACGGCATCGTCCCCGAGCCTCTCGGTGGTGCGCACAATGATCATGTCACCGCCGCAAACTCCCTGAAGGACGCCGTGCTGGCCACGATCAAGGAGCTCAACAGCATCCCGACCGCCCAGCTTCTGGAGCAGCGCTATCAGAAATTCCGCGCTCTGGGCCAGTTCACCGAAGGCTGAGCCAAGCCGGGGCGACCCGCTACAAAAACCAGAATGCAATCAAGCCGGGACACGCACCCGGCTCTCACTCTTTTGCATGCCCGGGGCTCCACGCATTTTTTGATGCTTTACAGTACGCCAGCGCTGTAAAGAATGAGTGCCTATGAAATGGATCATCCGCATTGTCATCGTTCTCGTGGTTTTGATTGCAGCAGGCCTGTGGTTCGGCTGGTCGCAGCTCGGCAACCTCGTCAAATTTGGCATTGAGAAGGGCACGCCGCCGGTGGTGCAGACAGCGGTAACGGTGGATCAGGTGAATCTCTCCCCCTTCTCCGGCACGGGTGCAATTGAGGGCTTCCAGATCGGCAATCCCAAAGGCTTCACCGGCCCGTATGCCGTGCGCATAGCACGTGCGGAAGTGGCCCTGGACACCAACAGCGTCAGCAAAGACAAGATCGTCATCAAGCACATCCACATCACCAACCCCGAGATCAATCTGGAAGCAGGGCTGCATGGCACCAACCTGAAGCACATCGCCGACAACGCTAAGAGCTTCGTCTCCCAGCAGACCGCCAAGGCATCAGGCAGTGGCGGTGAAAGCAAGGCTGCACCCGCCGAAAACGGCAAACCGCAGAAGTCCGTCAAACTTCAGGTGAATGAAGTCCTCATCACCGGTGCCAAGCTGAGCGCCAGCGTGGCCGGAGTGGTACCCGGAGCCGATGCCAAGGCCACCCTGCCGGACATCCGACTGACAGATCTCGGCTCAGGTTCCTCGGGCATCACCGCAGCAGAACTGACCTCCCTGGTGCTGAACAAGATCAGCACCGAAGCGGCCAAGGCCAGCGCCAGCGGCTCCCTGAAAAACCTGCTTCAGGGTGGAGAATCCAAGATCAACGCCGGTGGTCTGAAGAGCCTGCTCGGAAAATAGGCCGAGTTTTAATACATCTCTCCGACATGCGCGGTGGTATCTCCCTCCTCTGGGTGCGCCATGTCTGACCAGCAGGGGCTTTCGCGTCGTAAACCAGCCCAAAACCCACCGGCCTTGGGCTTATCCCGCCCATTCGGCGTTCATTTTGGGCCATTTTTATCCATTTTACCACATTGATGCATCCACTGTGGCGACACAGCAAAAGCCTATGTTTGATTGGCAAACAGCCTATCAACAACCATGCATCGATTTTCCCTGCCACTCCTGCTCGCCTTCACCGCCGTCAGCTTTTCCGCCGAGATAGAAGAAGATAAGAAGAAAAAAGCCAAAAAGCCCGCTGACATGCCCGAGGTGGTGATCACGGCCACAAGGAGCGCCACTCCTCTGGCCCAGGTACCTGCCGCCGTGAAAACGCTGAGCACCAAGCAGATGGAAGAGCGGCTGACACGCACCTTTCCCGAGGCGCTCCGGGAAACAGCCGGCGTGGCCATTCAGAAGACCTCCAACGGCCAGGGCTCTCCCTATGTCCGTGGCTTCACCGGCTTTCGCAACCTGATGATGGTGGACGGCATCCGCTTCAACAACTCCACCTTCCGCGATGGCCCCAACCAGTACTGGAACACGATCGACCAATACGGGCTCGATAAAGTGGAGGTGCTGCCATCTCAAGGCTCTGTGTTGTACGGAAGCGACGCCATCGGCGGCACGGTGAACGCCTTCACCAAAGGATCGGGCTACCTGAGTGAAGCCGAAGGCGGCTTCTTCTCCCATGGCCGTGCGGACTACCGCTACTCCACGGCAGAGCACAGCAATGTGGAGCATCTGGAAACAAGCATCGGAGAAGGGCAGAAATGGGGATTGCATGCCGGAGTGACCCTCAGCCAGTTTGGCGATGTGACGGACGGCAGTGGCCGGCGTCAGCGGCACACCGGCTACGATCAGTGGGCCTTTGATGTGAGGCTGGACGTGGCTCTGGATGATGCGTGGACTTTCACCGCCGTGCATCAGCAGGTGCGCCAGAACGACGTGTGGCGCACACATTCCACCATCTACGGCGTTTCCTTTGAAGGCACCACCATCGGCACGGACCGCGTGCGCCTCTTTGACCAGGAGCGCAGCCTGTCCTACGTCCGACTGGCAGGCCAGGACCTGAACAGCTTCATCGACAACGCCAGCCTCACCGTCTCCCTCCAGACGGCAGGAGAGACTCAGTACCGAGTCACCGGAGGCGGCACTCGCTCCTACAACAACGTGGACCTCAGCACCCTGGGTGCAGATCTGGAATTCACCAGCGACTCGCCCATTGGCACGCTGGTCTATGGCGTGGACTTCTATGAAGACTTTGTGCAGTCGCACGCCTCGGACAATCCCTATCAAGGTGCCGTGGCTGACAACTCCACTTACAGCCTGCTGGGCGCCCACATCCAGGACGCCATCGAGATCGGAGATCGTGTGCACATTTTCATTGGAGAGCGCTTCACCCATGCCACTGCCAGACTCGGCAGCTTTCAGAATCCCTTCACACTGGCGCAGCAGTCTTTCTCCAACAGCTGGAACAACTTTTCCGGCAGCGTGCGCTTTGTCGTCGATCTCGATGAGAGGGACCGCTACTCACTCTACGGCGGTGTGTCGCAGGCCTTCCGCGCGCCGAATCTCTCCGACCTCTCCCGCTTTGACGTGGCCCTCTCCGGACGCAAGGAAACACCGGCCACCGATCTCTCTCCGGAAAAATACCTGACCTATGAGATCGGTCTCAAGGCGCACACGGAGACACTCTCCGCCACCCTGGCCTACTTTTACACCAAGCTGGACAACCTGATCATCCGCCGCTCCACCAGCGTGCCCCTGCAAGACACCAAGGCCAACGGTGGCAACGGCTACATGCAGGGCATTGAATTCTCCACTCGCTGGCAGATCGACAAGCACTGGAGCGTCTTTGGCCATGTGGCCTGGGTTGAGGGTGAAGCGGATCAGTTTCTCGGTACGACTACGCAAAAGCGCCGCGAGCCGCTGGGCAAAATCTCCCCCCTCGTCGGCTATGCAGGCGTGCGCTGGCAGACGACCGACAGCCGATTCTGGTCGGAATTTGTCTGCCTCACTTATGGTGAGGCCGGACGCATGAACACCTCCGATCAGCTCGACACGCAGCGAATTCCCCCAAATGGCACCTCCTCTTTCTGCGTGCTGACGCTGCGCGGTGGCTATGCCGTGAATGAAAACCTCATCCTGACCGCCGCTCTCGACAACCTGCTGAACCAGACCTACCGCTACCACGGCTCCGGCTCCAACGAACCCGGCTTTGGCGCCAATCTGGGCGTGACGGTGAAGTTCTAACCCGTCGTCTGTTCACGTCATGCATCCACCACCCGCAGAGCCGCCTCTGCGCTGGGGTCGTGCATCACCTGGCTGGTAAGTCCGGCGATGCTGGACTTGCCGGCATAGGGCAGCTGAGCGGTGGTGTCCCGCGCTGCCATGTCCCACTCCAACCGCAGATATTCGGCGATCACATTCGTCAGGCTGAGCTGGAAAAAGTGTCCCACGGCGGCCCAGACGATGGCGATGTGGCTGCCACACCGGCCCTGATCCACGGCCTCCCGCAGACGGCCCAGCACGCCCTGATAGCGCGCATGCTTGGTGGATTTCAGCAGCACGGCTCCGGCCTGCAGACTGCGCTGGCGTGCCTCAGGTGGAAGCTGGGAGGAGAGCTGTGCAGCCGCGCCGATGAGCCCGTCGAGATCGTTGGCTCGCGCGCACTGCCACGCGGTTTTGAGCGCGGGCCCCACGGCCTCCCGCAGCAGATGCTGCGCAAAGTGGTCCCACTCCGCCGGCTCCTCCACCAGCAGCACCTCCACACGGGCGCGCACGCTGCCCAGCAGCCATTTGACCCAGTCGAGTCCGCGGGCCCAGTCTTCGATGATCTGCTCGTCGTCCGCTCGGTCGTGAGGAGCGGGCAGCAGGGTGATGGAAGGCAGCAGGTGCAGTTTCATCGCAGCAGCTGCTCGCGCCGCAGTCTGGCGCGGCGATGTTCAAACCTTCGTTGCATGTACCCGTTCATCGCATGAACTATGCCTCCCGGCGCAGCATTGCGCGACCAGAATACTTTCCATGCCCTCATCCTCTCCGCTTGACACCTCCGCCCCCTGGTACGCCTGCCAGCGCTGCGGCAACTGCTGCCGCTGGCCGGGAGACGTACGCGTCACGGACGAGGAGATCACCCGCATCGCCGAGTATTTGCAGATGCCGAGGGACGAGTTCATCGAGAAATGCACCCGCCTCAATGCCAACCGCACAGGGCTGAGCATCATCGACAAGCCCAATGGCGAATGCCTTTTCCTTGAAGGCGTGAACGTCTGCCGCATCCAGCCCGTGAAGCCGGAGCAGTGCGAGGGCTTTCCCAATGTCTGGAACTTCCCCGGCTGGCGCGAGAAGTGCGAGGCCATCGAAGTGCCGCGACCAGCCGACAGCTAGGAGGCGGCCGCAGGCGTGTCCTTGTCCCAGAGAATCGTCTTGGTGTAGGCGTAGGGTTTGCAGAGCACCACCTTGTCCACCTCCGTGCGGATGACGGCAAATTTGTGGTAGTCCTCCGTCTCGCAGTACTTGCGGTAGTAGGCCTTGGACTTGCCCGGCATCTGATCCCAGTAGCGCTTGGCCACATCCCCCTCGAGCAGACGCGTGTGTCCGGAGAGATAGACGATCGTCTCCATGGAGGGGGAGGCAAACATCCACTCCGCCTGCGGATTGGCGCGCAGAATGGCGGCCTTCTGGGAAGTCGGTGCGGTGATGGAGATGATCTCCTCCAGATCGGTGGTCACCTGAGTGGTCATCCAAGCAGAGTGCGGGTGCCCTGCAGAGTCTGAGGTGGCCAGCACGGCGTTCCGACATTTGGAGACGAGCTCGGCCACGTTGCGTTCGACTTCATTGGCTATGTTCATACACTAACAAACGCCATGCCGAGCCGCGCATCTCCGCATGGCTTGCCGCTAACTGCGCCTTTTTTGAAGATCGCCGCTTTACTGCGCCAGCGCCCCGTGCATGACATCCCCACACACCTCCGCATGAAGCAGCAGACCATCGTCACCCTCGATCTTGAAGGCGTTCTCGTCCCTGAAATCTGGATCGCCTTTGCCGAGAAAACCGGCATCCCCGAACTGCGCCGCACCACGCGCGAGGAGCCTGACTATGATGTGCTCATGAAAGGCCGCCTCAAGATTCTGGACGAGCATGGGCTGAAGCTGCCGGACATCCAGCAGGTCATCGGCACGCTGTCTCCGCTGGAGGGTGCCAAGGCCTTTCTCGATGAGCTGCGCTCCATCACCCAGGTCATCATTCTGAGCGACACCTTTGCGGAATTTGCCCAGCCGCTGATGCGCCAGCTCGCCTGGCCCACCATCTTCTGCCACCAGCTGGAAGTCGCCGCAGACGGCCGCATCGTGAACTACAGGCTGCGCCAGTCCAACCAGAAGCAGAAGGCCGTGGCCTCCTTCAAGGCGCTGAACTACCGCGTCCTCGCCGCCGGAGATTCCTTCAACGACACCACCATGCTCGGAGAGGCCGATGCCGGCTTCTTCTTCCACGCCCCCGCCAGCATCCAGGCGCAGTTTCCTCAGTTCAAGGCCTTCGACGACTACGGCGAGCTCCTGACGGCGATGCGCGCCGCGCTTTGAAGCGCCATTGCCACGAGGCAAATCTGCGTCCAGAGTGCAGGCTCGTTTTACCGCCCGCATGCCCCAGCTCCATCTTCAGCCCGATTTCGCCACTTTCACAACGCTCGCAAAGCAGGGCAATCTCGTGCCGGTGATGGCAGAGCTGGCCGCCGACTACGAGACGCCGCTCTCCGCTTTCCAAAAGATTCACGATGGCCGCTGCGCCTTCCTGCTGGAATCCGCAGAACTCACACAGCACTCTGGACGCTACTCCCTGCTGGGCAGCTCTCCGCGCATCATCTTCACCGCACGCGGACGTGAGATCGAAATCGAGGAGCGCGGCAAGAAGCGCAGCTTCACCACCACTGGAGATCCACTGACGGAGCTGCAGGAGCTGATGAAGCCCTTCACGCCGCTGGAGGCGCAGCCGCTGCCCGTCTTCCACGGCGGTGCCGTGGGCTACCTGGCCTATGACATGGTACGCTTCTTCGAGCCGACACTTCCTCCCGCCAAAAAAGACGAGCTAGGGCTGCCGGACATGGTCTTCATGGTCACGGACACGGTGCTGGTGTTTGACCACCGCACGCGCCGACTCTCGATCGTGGCCAATGTGCACACGGAAGAGCACGCCACACTGGAGGCGGCCTATGAGTGGGCGCGCCAGCAGATCGCCGATGTCATCTCCAAGCTGGAGCAGCCTCTTGCCGCCAAGCCGCTGCAGACCTTTGCCCCCATCAGCAATGACCAGCTGCCGCCTCCGGTGAGCAACACCACCCGCGAGGAATACGAGGCCATGGTGATGAAGATGAAGGAGTACATCGGCGCCGGAGACATCTTCCAGGGCGTGCCCTCCCAGCGCTTTGAGACCGAGTACACCGGCAGCACGCTGGATCTCTTCCGCGCACTGCGTCACGTGAACCCCAGCCCCTACATGTTCTGCATGGACTTCCCGCAAGGCTTTGCGCTGGTGGGCAGCTCGCCCGAAGTGCATGTGAAATGCCTCAACGGCCGCATCGACATCCGCCCCATCGCCGGCACGCGCTGGAGAGGCAAGACTCCGGCAGAGGACGAGGCCCTGGCCCAGGAACTGCTCAACGACCCCAAAGAACGCGCCGAGCACATCATGCTCGTGGATCTGGCGCGCAACGACGTCGGACGTGTGGCCGACTACGGCACCGTGCGCGTCAGCGATCTGATGATCATCGAACGCTACTCGCACGTGATGCACATCGTCTCCAATGTGGACGGCCACCTGCGCGATGACAAAAGCGCCTACGATGTGATGCGCGCCACATTCCCCGCCGGCACCGTGAGCGGATCTCCCAAAGTGCGCGCCATGGAAATCATCAACGAGTGCGAGAAGAGCAAGCGCTGCGCCTATGCCGGTGCGGTGGGCTACTTCGGCTTTGATGGCAACCTCGACTCCTGCATCGCGCTGCGCACCTGCGTGGTGAAGGACGGAAAGGCCTACGTGCAGGCAGGCGCGGGCGTGGTGGCAGACTCTGTTCCCGCCGCCGAGTATCAGGAGACGGTGAACAAAGCGGCCGGCATGCTGCGCGCCATCCAGTGGGCGCGTCAGCTCAGCGCATCATGAACCGGATGAAGTTGCTCACACACTGATCACAGGTTGATCACACAGTTGCTCACAATGCATGCTCGGAAGTCATCTCCCAGAAACAGAGAACCCTCCGGCATGCGGAGCCGGAGGGTTCCATTGGCGATCCAGCAACCAACAACGATGGAGGACCGATTGGCACGAAATGCTCGGCTGAGGAAGCTCTGCAATTGTGGCCCGCGAGTTGCCTCACAGACGCCCGCATGTTAAAAAGTTTTGTCCCTCCCGTCAACCTGCCCACCTTTCTTTTCCAAAAAGAAACCGCTGAGTCGCAAATGTGATAGCCCAAAATCCTGTTTGTACTCAAAATTTTAGCAAATCGTTCCTTGACATCCATTTAGAAAGCACTCGAACGAACACAACTCATTAGAACACCTTAACTATGTCTTCCTCACAAGATCTCGGCCAACTTCTCCTGATGGGCGTACCCGGCACGGAGCTGACTCCGGAAACCGCCGCCCGCCTCAAAAAGCTCCAGCCCGGCGGCTTCATTTTGTTCGGCCGCAACATCCAGTCCCCGCAGCAGCTGCGCAAACTTATCGATGATTTGCGTGACATTTCCGACGTCGAACCCTTCATCACCATCGACCAGGAGGGCGGCCGTGTCTCCCGTCTCCGCCTCATCGGCGAGGAGCCGCCGAACGCCCAATCTCTCCGCGACAAAGGAGACCCCGCCCTGATCAAACGCCACGGCAAGCTCACCGGCCAGATCCTGCGCCTCTTCGGCTTCAATCTGGACCTCTGCCCCGTGCTGGACATTTCCTATGACGATGCGGCGGACAATTCCCTCAAAGGCCGCACCTACGGGCGCGACCCACAACAGGTGATCGACAATGCCGGCATCTTCAACCGCGCCATGCGCGCCGAGGGCATCCTGAGCTGCGGCAAGCACTTCCCAGGCTACGGCCCGGCCGAGTGCGATCCGCATGAGTTTCTGCCCGTCATCACCAAAAGCCGCGAGGAGATGGAGCGCAGCGAACTGCTGCCCTACTCCGCCCTGCTGCCGGAGCTGGACTCTGTGATGACCTGCCACAGCAACTACACCGCCTACGATCCTGACCGCGGCCGCTGGCCCGCCAGCCTGAGCTATAACGTCGTGACGAAGCTGCTGCGTCAGCAGTATGCCTTCGACGGTCTGGCCATGACGGACGACCTGGACATGGGCGCGATCCTCAATGAGGTCACCTTTGAGCAGGCCATCCAGGAGGCCGTGCGCGCCGGCAATGATCTCGTGATGATCTGCCACCGTGTGGAGATGGTGGAGCTGGCCCGCCAGCATCTGGAAGGCGTGGAGGCCCCTGCCCTGCACGATGCGCTGATGCGCGTGGAGAAAACCAAGAAGCGCCTGGTCAAGCCGGACGCCTTCAATCTTGACCGCTTTGCCGCCATCAACCGCGACATCCTGCAACTGCGCATCGACACCCTCGGCGAAGAAGCCGCAAAAGTGCTCAGCGTGGAAGACGGCAAGCGCTCGCCTGTGGAGCTGTACTGAGTGAGCAAAAGTGATTGATCGGAGGTCAGGGCCGCGTGCCTTGACCTCTTTTCCTATACCCGCTTTTACAAGCTCTTGTCGATCAGCAGAGATGCCGAACGGCGTGGGTTCGGGTGGTAGCCGTTCATGGCAGCTCGAATGCGCTTGGCGCGGTCCACACAGGCCTCGGCCTTCTGGAAATCGCCCGCTGCTTTGTACACCGCGCCCAGATTGATGAAGGTCTGGGAGAGATCGGCGGGATCCATCTGGCCTTCGTTCAGGTTCTGGCGGATGGCCAGCGCCCGCTCGTGCATGACCTGTGCGCGGTCCACATCCATGTGGCTGTAGTAGAGCACGCCGAGATTGTTATACACAGACGCCACGCGCGAGCTCTGCTCCCCATCCAGACGCTGAAAGGTCTCCAGAGCCTCGCAGTAGTAGCCCTCGGCCCGCTCAAACTTGCGGAGCTGCTTGAAGATCATGGCCAGGTTGTTTTTGATCGTGGCCACCTTGTCGCTGTCTTCGAGGCCGTTCTCGGCGCTGATGTTGAGAGCGAGCTCGTAAAACTCCGCCGCCTTGTCCATGCGCCCCCAGCGGTCATAGAGATGCGCCAGCAGGGAGTAGATGCCTGTTAGGAGGTCAGGATCCTGCTTGCGCAGTTCCTGGGCTCGAAAGAGCGCCTCCCGGTAGAGGGATTCAGCCTTGCGGAAATCACCTTCCTTCTGCCGCAGGTCCGCCAGCACGCTGATCTGCTCCACCAACGCCCCTACACGAACAGGGTCGTGATAAGCAAGCCTCCGCGCCTCCTCGACGCTGCGGGAGGCGGAGGCGATTTGGCGCTCCAAGGCAGTATCCACGTTGGGTTAGAAAGGCTGGGGTCACATGCCCGCGCAATGCGCGGAAGTCCGGCTAGCTGGCGTCGCGGTAGGACTGGGCGAGATTGACGATGGTGTTACGGGCGTGCGCCATCATGTCGCGGGAAACACCGTTGTTCTCGTACCAGTGCGTATAGGCGTGGTTGTCGAACATGATGTCAAAGTTGTTGATGAGGCGCTCAAACACGGCGGCAATGCCGGTGTGGTTCACCAGGGCCAGACCGCTGGAGGCAAAGCCTTCCGGAGCTGTTTCTGCCACGCCGAGCTTCACGCCGGTGGGCACGTAGCTGGCGAAGTTGAGGCTCTTGCGGATGGCGGCCATGTTTTCCTCGACCTCCTTGGCCTTCACATCTCCACGGAAGAGGGCGCATGCGGAAAGGTACACACCGTTGGTCCAGTCGATGGCGGCGGTGAAGTTGTCCTGTGCGAAGGTCTCGCGGGCGATGTCCGGGAAATTGATGCGGACCTGTCCTTCCTGGCCGGGAGCGCGCATCGGCGCGAAGGAGGCGGTGAGGAAGTGGTTGCCGGGGAACGGCACCAGATTCGTCACGTATTCGCCGAGATCGGTGTTCAACTTGCCGGGGAAGCGCAGGGAGGCCGTCACCGAGCTCATGATGAGCGCGATGATGTGGTTCAGGTCCATGTAGTTCGGGCTGCGGTGCAGCTTGGACTTGGCGATGCGGAAGAGCGCCTCGTTGTCCAGCAGCACGGCGGCGTCTGCATTGTCCAGGATGCGCTGCAGCGTGAGGATGGCGTTGTAGGGCTCCACGGCGGAGTCGGAGATCAGCGGAGATGGAGCCACGGAGAAGGTGAAGATGCGCTTCTTCGGGTAGGCCTGACGCAGACGCTCAAGGATGAGGGAGCCAAGGCCGGAGCCAGAACCACCACCGATGGAGTGCGTGAGCAGGAAGCCCTGAAGGGACTTGGTCTTTTCCACCGCCGCGTCGATCACGTTCATGATCTGGTCGATGATGCGCTCCCCTTCCACATTGTATCCACGCGCCCAGTTGTTGGCGGCACCGGGGATCTTGCGGATGATGCAGCTTTCGTCAAAGAGCTGGGCCATGTCTCCGCCTTCGATACGGGCGATCACGCCGGGCTCCAGGTCCACCAGAATGGCACGGGGGATGTACTTCCCATCACGCACCTTGTGGAAGAAGACCTCCATGTTGGCATTGGCGGCGACATTGCTGCCCTCCTTCGGGGTGCCGGCCTCGGTCAGGCCATGCTCACGCAGCACCAGCCGCCAGAAGCGGTCGGCGATTTGATTGCCACACTGTCCGACATGAATGCTCAGAATCTCTCTCACGGGTGTTCCTCCAAAAAACGATGTTTGTCTGTCTGTTCCTGATTTGCTGTTGTTAGGCGCGGCGGCGGTCCACGAGATCGCGCAGGCTCATGCCGCTGCGGCTGTCGTCTGCAGTGGAGCTGCTGCGCGGATAGTCCGCCGAGCTGTCCTGCACCTTGGCCTTGGCTCCGCTTTCCTCGGCCACCTGGTAGCTCTGGATGAGTTCCTGGGCGGAGGCGCGCAGGGCGTTGATCTGCTCTTCGGACATGCCTTCATTGAGGTACCAGTTGGCGAAGGCCTTGCGCTGCCAGAGCTTGTCGAAGTTGTGGCAGATCCGGTCCAGAACGCGGGCGATTTCGGTGTTGTTGGCCAGCAGCACCATGCTCTTGCGGTGGGAGATGCCAGCCTGCTCCACGTAGCCGATCTTGAATGCGGTGGGAATCCAGTAGGTGAGAGGCAGCTGCTCGCGCATGGCGGCCAGGGCGGAGTCTGCCAGCGGCTTGTCCTCCATGATGCCACGGTAGAGCACTGCGGTGCTGAGGAAGCGGCCTTCCATCGGCGAGCAGGCGGCGAAGACAGAGCCATTGTCAAACAGGCTGCGGATCATCTCCTCGACACCCATTTCTTCAAACTTGCTGCGGTCCGGAGGAGTCAGCGGTGCAAAGGAGCACATGAGGAAATGCAGCGAGGGCTGAGGCACCAGATTCGTGAGGAGCTCGCGCAGGCTGATTTCCACCGTAAGGAAGCCGCTGAAGCGCATGGAGGCGGTCAAACCAGCCAGAGCCTCGGTGATGAGGAGGTTCAGATCGTCCACCGTGGGGCTCTCGATGTTCCACTTGCGGTGGGCCAGCTCGAAAAGCGCCTCATTGTCAAAGATGAGGCAGGCGTCTGCCGCGCGGCGCAGGGTGTTGAGAGTGAAGACCGTGTTGTAAGGCTCCGTGACCACGGAGGAAACCTGCGGAGATGGCAGCACGGCGCAGCTCAGCACGGGGAACTCTGGATACTTCTCTTTGATGGACTCGATGAGCAGCGCGCCGAAGCCGGAGCCGGAACCACCACCTGTGGCGTGCAGCACAATGATTCCGCCCACGTTGTCACACTTGTCGATTTCAGCGTCCAGGCGGCCCATCACCTCCGGAAGCACCTCGCGTCCGGCACCCAGGTAACCAACGGCAAAGTTGCCGCCCGCTCCTTCCGTGCGGCTGATCAGGTTGCCGGGATTGAAAAGAGAGCCGGAGGTGGCCTTGATGTTGTCAATGACGCTGGGTTCAAGGTCCACCATGACCGCACGTGGCACGTAGCTGCCGGAGGTGGATTCCCCCAGCTTGGTGAAGAAGGCGCTCCAGTTTCCGCGTGGAGCCTGCCCCTGGGCGGTCTGGCCGGTCATGGGGTCAATGCCGTGCTCCTGGCAGATGGTTTTCCAAAAAGAGGCGGCAATCTGATTGCCGGCCTGACCGATTGAAATGACGATTGTGTTGTTGACCTTCATCAGTCTCTCCTAGTTTTCGCGGTTTCTAATATGATGTGTACTGCCTGCCAGTGACTTTGCGGTGGAAGATGGGACCGGTTTTGCCGTGGCTGTGATTTACCATCCGGCCCGACCGGACTCGTGCAATCAAAGCGGCATTATTTGCGGCGCACATCTCTACTAAGGCTACTTTTACCTGTGAGTTAATCCAGAGTCCAAGCAAATTCCGCCCTTTCGTGAGGAATCGCGTCATGCAGCCACCAAAGAGCAGAATCGTGCAGGTAGAGATCGGCATCACGATGTGGCTTTAGCGTTTGGCGGGCATTGGCGATGCGGTGGACATGGCCGGCATCTGCCCAGTGCGATGCTCCACATGTCCCTGCTTCATACGATCAATCTCCTCCTTGGATGGAAGAATGGCGCGACGGATGGTCACCGGATCTTTCTCCAGCGGCTTGCTGGCATCGGAAGCAGCCGGCTGCGGATTGGCGGGAGGGGCGGCTGTCACCACAGCTGTGGTGGCTGTCGCCGCCGGTGTTTGCGGGAGAGGCTTGACCACCGGCACGGACTCCGGCTTCGAAGCTGGAGGAGCCTGGATCTGCGCTGGAGCGGGTGGCGTCACCTGAACAAGCGTGGAAGTGGTGGTGACAGAAGGACTTGGCACCGATTCAGCCATGGCGGGCGCAGGCCTGGTGAGTGGTGTAACCGGCGGCACAACAACAGGGGCCTGCACTTTTTGAGGCGTTGGCTGCGGTTTGGGTGCTTCAGATTTAGGCTTGCTCACTTCGGCAACCTTCGGCTCGCTCTTTGGGGCAAGAGCCGGACCTTCAGGCTGGGCAGAAGAGACCGCAGCCTGAGCCGCAGGTGCAGGCTCGTCTTTGCCCCCCATGAGCATCCAGGCACCGATGCCGACCACCACCACGGCAGCGGCTGCAATGACTCCCCAGGGGAGGCTGCTCTTCTGCGCCATCAGCGGGTTGAAGTCGTGAGTTTTGATGCCGCGCTTGATGGGAGAGACGACCTCCCCTTCTTCAAGGGAGGAGTCCGGTTCACTGGCATTCCAGTCATCTTCAAAATCAGAAACAGCACCAGCGCTTTCCATTTCTTCCAGCGCCACAGCGCTGCCTCGCAGGCGCGTGGCCAGATCCACGGTGGGCGCTGAGAGCAGGCTTTCAAATTTGTCGATGAAATCACCCGGACTGGGTGTCTTGCCAGCACGGCGTGTCAGCTCCAAACAGTCGCGCACATACGCAGCCGCAGCATCGGGCACGGATTCAGGGAACTGTGGAGCGCCGCCGCTCTGCCGCTCTCCCGTGAGCAGGTAGCCGGCCAGCGCCACAAACGAGCGATGGCGGAAATCTCGATTTAGCAGGTGCTCCTCCTGCTGCTGATTTTCCGCCAGGTCCATGTCCACCAGCAGAGGCTCATAGAGGCTGCGCATGGTCATGTGAGGTCGCAGCTTCACCACAAAATTAGGCCATGCATCCAGGCGCTTCTGCATCAGGCGCTCCAGTTCACGGGCGAGCAGCGGGCCGTTTTTTCCCACGCGCAGCAGGATGTTGGAGGGGTGCAGGTCCACACGCTGCACACCGCATTCCACCGCCTGGTCCAGCCCCGCACGGATCTGACGCATGAGCACGATGACTTCAGCGGGATTAAGGGTGATGCGCTCCGCCATCAGGCGGCTGAGAGCAAAGCCAGGCTCGCGCTCTTCGGTGAGGAAGGTCCAGTCCGGACTCTCCCAGAGACTGAGGGAGCGCAGAATGTTCGGGTGACGCTCAGGATTGAAACGCCACATCTGCAGCGGCACAGCCTCGTATCGGGTCTTGTCCACGATTCTGGAGGGAGGCAGAAGGTGCACTGTGATCTCTTGAGAGATCTTGGTGTTGATGGCGGGAATGGAGAACGGGTAGCGGCGGGAGGTTTCAGCATCCTCCACGCGAAAGCGCGTGCCCAAGATGGTTTCCACCGGCACATTTTCCAGCAGCAGCTCCTGCAGCTGCGACTGGGGCAGGAGGGAGGCGTTGACCACCAGATGCTTGCGGAAATTACGTGCTTTGATGTTGCTGGAGAGCGCGCTGAATGCCTCGCGCACGTCATCGCGCAGCTTCTCGATGGATGCCGGTGCATTTGCGGGATCTGAGAGAGCTGCACGCACCGTAGTGCGCAGCCCCATGGGCAGCTGCGTCAGTGCAGGGAAACGATCGGGATTTTCCCCGGCATAGGGCTGCCCCGTCAGCAGCAAAAAGACAAGCCTGCAAGCCTCCACCACCAAGCGGGCGCCAGCCTGACCTTCCGTCCCGGCATCCAGCTGCGAAAGACCGTAATCAAAAACGCGAAGCTGCAGAAAAGTGTCCTCCAGCGTGGTGACCAGCACGTGGTCCAAATGCATGCGCGAGACCAGGCGCTGGTACCCCTGGAGCTGCAGCAGATCATCCAGCAGCTGATAAACGAGGGCCAAGGCCGTGGCCGGCGCCAGCGCCCCGCGTCGCCTGACATAGTCTTCGACAAATTCTCCGTCATTAAGGTTGCTGGTGTAATAGACCATCCCCTGATCCTCCCCCACCTCCAGGATGCGCATGAACGCATGCCCGCGGATCTCGGAAGCCTGGCGCGCGCGCTCAAAAGCAGACTTCTTCATCGCCACATCAAGTGTGCTGCCACCACGCAGCACGTGAAGTTCCACCAGCCGGTGAATCCGGTTGTCAAAGGCCAAGAAGACCACCTCATCGTTGGAACGCAACAGCTCCACTGGTGCGCCACCGGTTCGGTGCGCCACTGAGAGGCTGCCAAATTGCTGAAGCTCTTCAATCATAACGAAGTAAAAGGACCGCACAAGGTGCCCCCAGCCGAATGAAAATTTTGAACTGGGACCATCCTTGTATTATTCTCGACTCTAAGTGTTGCAGCTCAAAAATGCAAAGATTTTCTGAAAAGTCTGGTAATTTGACAGTCTGTTTTACAGTTTTTCAACCCTAAGGTCATAAAAAAGGCAACTCTACCCAGTAAATCACAGTAAACGCGAATAATTCCACAAATGCGCTTTCTGCGGAATTTTTTCGTTTTTGCTACTCAGGAGCAAACCAACAAGCTTTCCCTCACTTCATTTGAGGGGATTCTGCGGCGCCGTCTGAGCGGCCAGCTTGTTCGCAATAATCATGCCGAGGCGTTTTTTCTCCTCATCAGTCCACGAATAAGAATCATCTTCCAATGCCTCCTTTGCCGTCGCTTTAACCTCCGCCGCATTCGCTGAGCCGGGATACACGAGCAGTTCCCAGAGAGAAATAGCATCCCCCTTCACCCTTTTCAGCAGCTGCGCACAGACCAGCCTGCGCACCTCAGCATCCTGTGGCGGGTCCAGATGCAGCCAGACGAGCAGTTGCATATACTGTGAGCTTTCAAACGGCAGCTCTGGGGTCTTGCCTGTGAGCAGCTCCTCATTTTCCCGCCAGCCCCCCGCTTTGGCCTTGTCGTGCTGGGGGGAGTACTGAGCCAGTTCGGCCGCCTTTTTTTGCAGCGTCTCCTTCCGCCATGCCGCCAGGTCTGTCGGAGTGGAGATGTCGGCGCGGGGTTTCAGTGTGTCCAGAATCCGCACCACAAACTCTCGCGGCAGCACCAACACAGTCAGGATCATGGCCAGACAGCCGCAAAACCAGGGCAGGAGGAACCGCGCCAGCGGTGTGGCCTGCGGATGGGGGCGGAAATCCAGAGGCACACGCTCCTGCGACGGCTGCGTTTCTGCAGGACCACGGATCGAGAAAGGGCTTTCCACCTTGGCGGCATCCGGCTTCTGGGCCGACTGCGCCAGTTTGTCCTGAGCCTGAGCAAATTTCATGGCCAGCTCCCACCAGCACTCCGGCAGGATGGCTTTATAAAGATCAGCGCTTTCGACATCTGGCGTGAGCCAGTCGGAAAGATGATCCAGCGCTTCACGCTCCGAGTTACTCTGCCATGTCCAGGCGGTCTTGGGCCTGCGGAGGCGGAGGTCCCAGAAATCGCGCTCGTCCTGCGCTGCGCAGCACACCACCCGCCCGGCAGCGAGCCAGCGCCGGGCGTCTGCCAACGGCTCCTGATGTTCGTCAGTGGCCAGGGGTTGTGCTGCATTGAAAAGCTGCTCTGCACGTGAGAAGCGGGTGATCGCCAGTGTGGCCGCCAGGGCCAGCATGATGTCCACCGAATGCACGTTTTTGGCAGCATGTGAGGCCACGATGGCATCTGCCAGACGCGAGAGGCGGTGCGTCTCTCCGCGTGCCGCCCAGCGGGAGGCCACCATGCACGTCACACTGACCTCACCACTGCTCATCTCAATGACTAGATCCGGGATGCGGGCCATCTCCGCCAGCTGATCCTCATCATCCTCAAACATCTCGGCGATGAGCCGGCTGCTGGCTGCTGCCCATTCGGGCTTGGAAAAGGCCTGACAGCAGAAGGCGTCAAAGTGCCCCGGTACGGCCACCTTGCCAGCAACGGCACGAAGCAGTCCTTTGGCAGAACCGCGCAGTTCTTCAGGCAGCTCGGTTTCGATCAGAGCCTCGATGCCACGCGGCAGCTCTGGCGGTGGAGCCTCGGTCACACCGCCTGGAGAATCCCCCAGATCGAGACTGGGAGACATCTGCAAGTCGAGTTCTGAGGCGCGGGTACCCATTGGCTGCGCCATTGATAAGGCCAATCACGACCAATGCAACGCATGCGTCACCTGAGAGGGCAAATCTAAAGCTTCATGCCATAATCTCCCTGGCCACCGTGCCGTAAACGTCCGTCAGACGGAAATCGCGCCCCGCATAGCGGTAGGTAAGGCGCTCGTGATCAAGGCCCAGCAGCGCCAGAACCGTAGCATGCCAGTCGTGCACGTGCATTTTGTTCAGCACCGCCTCGTAGCCGTAGTCGTCCGTCATGCCATAGTTCATGCCGCCTTTCACCCCGCCGCCGGCCATCCACATGGAAAAGCCCTTGTTGTTGTGGTCGCGGCCATCCTCACCCTGGCTGTGCGGGGTGCGGCCAAATTCACCACCCCAGATGACGAGCGTGTCCTTGAGCAGGCCGCGCTGCTTGAGATCGGTGAGCAGGCCCGCGATGGGCTTGTCGATCGCCGCTGTATTGCGCTCCAGAGAGGCTTTGAGGTTGGTGTGCTGGTCCCAGTTGCCGTTGGTGATTTCGATGAATCGCACGCCGGCCTCCACGAATTTGCGTGCCATGAGGCACTGCTTTCCAAAGGTGTCCGTCTCCTGATCGTCGATGCCATACAGTGCCTTGGTAGCCGCTGTCTCCTTGCTCAGATCCATCACCTTTGGCACCTCGGCCTGCATGCGGAAGGCCAGCTCGTAGGACTCGATCACGCCTTCCACCTCGGGGCTCACACCACCGTCCTGCTGCATGCGCGACTTGTTGAGCGCCTGAACCAGGTCCAGCTGAGTGCGCTGCTCCTCGGTGGTGTAACGGTCGTTTTTGATATTGGCCACCGAGGTCTGTGGTGCCATGCCGCCAAAGCGCCGCCCCTGACCTCCGCCGGGGAAACCACCGCCGCCGATCTTGGTGCCCTGATAAATGGCGGGCAGGAAGGCACTGCCATAAGTGCGCGTGGCATTGGCCGGCGGATTCACGGTGATGAAGCCCGGCAGGTTTTCATTCATGGTACCCAGGCCATACAAAGCCCAGGAGCCCAAGGACGGACGCACAAACTGTGTGGTGCCAGTGTGCAGCTGGGAGAAGGCCTGCGGATGTGCGGGCAGGTCTGTGGCCATGGAATTGAGAATGCACATCTCGTCAGCGTGCTTGCCCAGATTGGGAAAAAGCTCGGAGATGTAGAGGCCGCTCTTGCCATTGCGCGTGAATTTCCACGGAGAGCCCATCAGCTTGGCCGTGCCGTAGCGGCCAGCAGCGGAGGGCGCACTCTTTCCGGAGTCCGCCGCCAGCTTGGGCTTGTAGTCAAAGGTGTCCACATGAGAGGGCGCCCCCTGCATGCAGAGGAAGATCACATGCTTGGCACGCTGGGCGAAATGCGGTGCCTTCGGGGCCAGCGGACCAGTGGCAGCCTGCTGAGCTGCACGCAGCGCCTGCTGCTGCGCCAGCGCGGCAAAGGCCAGGTAGCCAAAGCCGCTGGAGCTGGTCTTCAAAAACTCGCGCCGGGAGAAGGGTGACGTGTTCATGGCGTTGCGTGGGTGGAGTGGTGTTTAATTCAGGTATCGAAACTCAGCACTGGCGATGAGGCTCTGGCAGAAGGCGGAGAGCGCGGCAAATTCGGCACGCCCCCGCGACTCTTTGTTGTTGCCGCCGCTCTTGGCCACCATCTGCGGAAAGCGCATCCAGAAGTTGCTGATCGCGGCCTTTTCCTCTGCGGTGGGCTCACGGCCAAAGGCCAGCTCATAGGCGTAGCTCAGACGCTCGGCGGAGTTTCCTTTATGCTCTGCGACACGCTGCGCAAAGGCATCTGCCGCACTTTGCGCCTGCGGATTGTTCATCAGGTAGAGGCTCTGCGAAGGCACATTGGTGGTATCCCGATCCCCGTTCACCAGACTGGCGTCCGGATAGTCAAAGACAGAGAGCATCTCGGGAATCTGGTCACGAATGATCGGGATGTAGATGGAGCGGTAGTTGTAGGCCTTGTTGCTCAAGTCTCCACGCATGGCGGAAAACATGCCCTGCCGTCCCTCGCCCATCAGCGCCACGGGAGAGCCGTCCACGGGATAGAAGTTGAGCTTGCCGCCCACCGCCAGCATGGCATCGCGGATGGCTTCGGCGTCCAGGCGCCGCTGATTCATGCGCCAGTGGTATTTGTTGTCGGGGTCGCGAGCGTAGTTTGCGGCGTCATAACCGGAGCCCATCTGGTAGGTGCGGCTCAGCATGATCTCGCGGATCAGCTTCTTCACCGACCAGCCGTTCTCCATGAAAGTCACAGCCAGGTAGTCAAGCAGCTCCGGGTGCGTGGGCTTCTGCCCCATGGTGCCAAAATTGTCCGGTGTGGGCACGATGCCTGCACCCATCAGCTTGAGCCACACGCGGTTGGCCATCACGCGGGCGGTCAGAGGGTTGTCCTTGGAGGCGATCCAGAAAGCCAGATCCAGCCGTCCGCTGCCGCTCTGCGGGCTGATGTTCAGCGGCTCGCCCTTGGCGCAGAGCACCTCCACCAGGCCACGCGGCACCACATCTCCAGGCTGCTTGATGTCTCCACGCACCAGGATGGGGCTGTTGATGGGATTGGGGCGGTCCAGCACCCCCATGGCCAGCGTGCGTGGCGTGCCATCTTCATTAAACAAATCCATGTCCGCCTTGATCTCCGCCGCACGATCACGAGAGCCACGCACACGCAGGAAGGTGTTCACTCCAGCCTTCGTTCGCTGCTCCGCGCTCAAGGAAAAAACCTCCCGCTGCATCTCCGCTGCGGAGGTCTGGGCGCGCTCATAGCTGCTCTTCAGCTCGGCCACCTCGGCGCGTGTGATGCGGGAAATGGCGCTTGCCTGCTCCGCCGCGCGATCCAGCTCGACGAGTCCCGCTGTGTTGTTGTTCTGCAGCTGCTCGTAGGTGCCAAACAAGGTCTCGCTGCTCAGAAAGATGCCCGCCAGCGCATAGTAGTCCCGCTGTGTCACGGGATCAAACTTGTGGTCATGGCAGCGTGCGCAGGCCAGCGTGAGGCCGAGCATGGACTGCGACACCGCATCGATCTGCTCATCCACGAGATCCATGGAGAACTGGCGCCGGTCACGGTTGTTGTGCCCTTTGGAGCCGATGGCCAGAAAGCCCGTGGCCACGATCTTGCTTGCCTGGTCGCGCTTGTTGTCAAACTTCAGCAAATCGCCCGCGATCTGCTCTTTGAGGAACTGGTCGTAGGGCTTGTCCTTCTTGAACGACTCGATGACATAGTCACGGTAGCGCCAGGCGTGCGGGTAGAGCACGTTCACCTCCTTGCCGCTGCTTTCCGCATAGCGCGCCACATCCAGCCAGTGCCGAGCCCAGCGCTCGCCGTAGCGCTCGGAGTCCAGATACATGTCCACCACACGCTTCACCGCATCAGGAGACTGGTCTGCCACAAACGTCTTCACTTCATCCGGTGTGGGCGGCAGCCCCGTGAGATCAAAGGAGATGCGGCGGATCAGTGTGGGCCTGTCGGCATCACGCACAGGATGCATCCCGTTCGTTTCCATGCCTGCCAGTATGAACTGGTCGATCGGTGTCCTGGCCCAGCCCTCGGTCTTCACAGCCGGGGGCTCGTGCTTCACCGGCTTCTGGAAGGACCAGTGCTTGCGCCCTTCGTCCATGTCGATCACGCGCTTGCCGCCGCTGGCATTGACCACCTTGTTTTCACGCGGGTCCGGCGCGCCCATCTCGATCCATTTTTTAAAGTTGGCCACCACATCGTCCGGCAGCTTCTGCTTGGGCGGCATCTGCATGTCTTCATTCTTCCAGGTCATCGCCTCGTAGATGGTGCTCTGCGCCACACTGCCCGGGGTCACGCCAGGGTGCCCGGACTCACCACCGAGAAGCGTAGCCTGCTTGGTGTCCAGCGTGAGGCCGCCTTTGACCTTGGCGGTGGGCTCGCTGGAGTGGCACTTGTAGCAGGACTGCACCAACACCGGGCGGATGTTCTTCTCAAAAAACTGCAGCTGATCCGGAGTGATGCCGGCATGCGCCGTCTCTGCGGCAGTGTCAGCAGCACGCAGAGCCATAGGAGCCAGCAGGATCATGGAGAGGGTCAGGGTCTTCATGGTGGGAGTGAAACGGTGTGTCAGCGTGTAACACCATGCTCCTAAAAAGGTTTCTTCAAACCTGCACCCGCCTGCCGCCCACCTGCAACTCCATGCCCGCAATAGCCGTTACAATCAGCTCTTTCCTGCATGCCCACTCCTATGCGCCACCTCATTACCTGCCTGCTGCTCTTCACTTCCGCCAACGCCGCCGAACTCGCCATCCCGGAAAATGTCACCTTCACGCGCGGCATTGAGTTTTCAAATCCTGACAACCAGCACCTGCAGGTGAACCTGGCGCAGCCGAAGGATGGCACAGGCCCCTTCCCTGCCGTGGTCTGCATTCATGGTGGTGGCTTCCGCGCTGGCAAGCGTGAGGGGTATGACAAGCTGCTGCTCACGCTGGCCCAGCATGGCTACGTGGCCATCACCGTCACCTACCGCCTGGCCCCAGCCTATCCTTTCCCAGCAGCTGTACACGACTGCAAAGCCGCAGTGCGCTGGCTGCGTGCGAATGCAGCCCAGTACCACGTGGACCCCGCACGCATCGGTGCCATGGGCGGCTCGGCCGGGGGCCATCTGGCGCAGTTCCTCGGTGTCACGGCGGGCGTGGCCCAGTTTGAAGGCGAGGGAGGAAACCCGGGGCAGAGCAGCGCCGTATGCTGCGTGGTGAACTTCTACGGCCCGAGCGACTTCACCAAGAGCTACGACAAAAGCGTGGATGCGAAAGACGTGCTGCCCCTGTTCCTGGGTGGCGACCTCAGCACAAAACGCAAAGAGCACATCATCAGCAGCCCTCTCTACTGGGTGACTCCCAATGCCGCCCCCACACTCTACCTGCACGGCACAGCCGATGAATACGTGGCCTTTGAGCAGGCCACATGGATCGTGGACAAGCTGAAGGCGGCCACCGTCGAGGCAGAACTCATTCCCTTTGAAGGTGCGGGCCATGGACTCAAAGGCGTGCCGCCAGAGAAAACCGAAGGCCCCATGATCGCTTTTTTCGACAAACACCTGAAACCCGCCAAGGCTAAATAGGCGCTGTGCTGAAGCACATGATCCGGGCGCTGTCTTCAGTGGAAAATCAGAAACCCGAAAATTGCTTTATCAATTTTCCTGATCAACTGATTGCATACTGCTTATTGCCCATGACAGTTTTAATCGCGTCATGGTCCATATTCGCACTTTCAATTAGAAAAAGCCCAATCAAGCCTGTTTTGAAAGCTTCTCTCACTCTCATCTCCCGACAAAGCAGCTGGTCATGATGAACGGCACCCACCACCCTATTTGCATCCTGAACTGCGTCACCGGAGATCGCGCCACTTTTGATGGCGGCAGCTACATGATCGGCGCCTCACGACAGGCAGACTTCCAGTTGAAATCCCCCCACTGCCCCCAGATCCTGTGCAAGGTGACCAAGACAGGTCAGGCGGTGGACTTCCAGTTCAGCAGCCCGATGATGATCGACGGCTCCGAGTCCACCCACTTCCGCTCCATGCCCGGAGACGAGCACACGGTGGCGGGGTGCGGCCAGATGCTGGCTTTCAGGCACAGCGGTGATCCGGGTCAGTGGATGGCTCAGGGCCAGGACAACACCTGGCATGTGTACAACAGCGATCAACATGACTGGAACGGCCCCTTCGGCCCTGAGTTTTTAAGAAGCTGGCTGGCCCAGTTTTCCGCCAATGCCCGCAAGCAGCTCCTGCTGGTGCCAAATGGCCTGGAGCAAATGGGGTTCTATGTGCATGACGCCATGGACATCCTCAAAATACCGCCCCCCACCACCCTGCCGGCCCATAAGGCGGCCTGGTTTGAGCGCTACAGCGGAGATGACGCAGCCCCGCCACCACCACAGCGCCCGCTCCACACGCAGCGTGCTCCGGCGGAGCCTGTGGTGGAGGAGGCCGCTGTGAACAGCGAGTACGGGGAGTTCACCTGCCCGATCTGCTGGTTCAAATTTGATCGTGGTGACGCCATGAACGTGGCGGTGCACAACAGCCTGCGTGGAGACCCAATCCTGGGAGAGGAGGCCATGCAGCGCTTTCATGCCACGCGCTTCAATGACCGCGGTCAGGCGCTGGACGCCATGGGGCTGGCCACCTCGGATCTGGCCTGCCCGCACTGCCGCAGGAAACTCCCCCCCGGCTTTCTGGACCAGCCGCACCACATCTTCTCCATCGTGGGTGCCCCCTCGTCTGGAAAGTCCTACTACCTCAGTGTGCTGATCAAGGTGCTGCAGAACACCCTTTTCCAAAATTTCGGCATCACCTTCCGCGACTCCGACCCCTCGGAGAACGTCATCCTCACACAGATGAAAACGCAGCTGTTTTCATCCTCCACACCACAGGATGCCTTCCTGGCCAAGACAGACCTTGAAGGCGCCCTCTATGAGACCCTGCCGCGCCAGGGCCGAAAGGTGCGCCTGCCCAAGCCTTTCATCTTCAAGCTCTCCCATCCCTCGAATCCGGAAAACAGCTTCTCCATGGTCTTCTATGACAATGCGGGCGAGCATTTTGAACCCACGCGGAACAGCGCCGACTCCCCCGGGGCGCAGCACATCGCCGTGGCCTCCGGCATTTTCTTTCTCTTTGATCCGCTGCATAACACCGAGTTCCGCGCCGTGATGAAGGGGGTGACGGATCCGCAGATCAAGAACCACCGCATCGATCAGCAGGATGTCATTCTGGCAGAGACAGAAGTCCGCATCAAAAGCCTGCTCGGCATGGACTCGCGCCAGCGCGTTGCCACACCGCTGGCTGTGATGGTGGGCAAGTACGACACCTGGGCCTCACTGCTGGGCGAAGAACCGCTGCTGCCCGTGGTGGTGGATGGCAGTGTCAGCCTGGAAAACATCCAGAAGAACTCGGCACGAGTGCGGACTTTCATGGTGCGTGTGTGCCCCTCCATCGTGGCCAATGCCGAGGCCATCTCTTCAAACGTCTGTTACTTCGCGGTCAGTCCGCTGGGCTGCTCTCCCGTGGAGTTTCTGGACCGCGATGGCACGCCGCGCATCGGCCCGGATCCAAAGCAGCTGAGCCCCAAGCACGTGGAGGGTCCCACACTCTGGGTGCTGACGCAGACAACGCCTGAAATGATCCCTTCCAACTCCGCGCATTGATCTCCCATGGCCTGGCAACTCATCTACACCAGCGCGCCTCGGCTGCTCGAAGCGGGACGCACGGGCTTTGGCACGGTGGCACGCCACCGTGCCGTGAGCGGCATGCTGGCCTCTTCGGTGGAGCGCTTCAGCCAGTTTGCACGCCTGCCGGGGCATGACCCGAGGCGGCTCATCCACGCCTGCCGCATCCTTACAGTAGGCTCAGGCACCTACCATGTGCTGAGCTGCCTGCAGGATGCCGGTTCTGACTACACCGGGCGCACCAACCACATCGCGCATCATCTCATCGTGGAGCCGCGTGAGGTCCGCGCCCTCGCTGCGGCGGGGATTACTCCGGCAGATGTGCTGCATGGCATGCGCTGGCGCACCTCCTGGACAGACGGGCCGCGCTACTTTGAGACAGCCGAAGAGGTGGACCTCTCCGCGTTCAAAGCCCCCTCCTCTCGTGCATGGGCCTCGATCACAGGCAGCCCGGCATCTGCTGGCATCCTGTGGTCTCGCGATGCTCTCAAAGGCTGCTACCTCATCACACCCGCAGAAGTCAAAGCGCTGGAGCTTTATCAAGAATCTCTGCTCAAAGAACCCGCGCAGGCCTGGCAGTGCCGCTTCACCACCTGCCTGGAGCCCACCGATGACCCTGCCGATTTTCGCTGGGTGGCGCTGCCAGAGTCCTCCCCTCTGCGCGCGCAGGTGGAGAGCTCCAGCCGGGTGGTGCTGGATCTCACCGCCCCATCCACACTGCCTCCGCCACCGGAGCCGGAACCACAATTCTCCAGCCCCGTAAACCCCGCCCTGCCACCGCCACAAGCCGCACTCCCGCCACCTGCCGCAAAGCAGAAGAAGACGCCCCTGGAGAGCCACGCCCCGGAAGCCGCCAGCGCCATGGGCGACTGGCCTCAGGAGTCCCGCCAGAGAAGGGCTGCACCCAAGGGCAAAAGCTACATCGGCATCTCCCTTCTCGCAGCGGCTGTGCTCATCCTGATCGTGGGCGGAGGGCTGGTGCTCAAATTCAACCATCAGAAGCAGCAGCGTCTGGCCGAGGACGAATATGCCAGCGCCATCACCAAAACCTGGCAGGAGTACGATCTCCTGCTGGATGGCACGCGGAAATTTCTCGAAACCCAGGCCGACGTGGAAGCAGGGCAGGCTCTGCTTCAGTCCCACAGGGAATTCTTCCAAGGCATGCGCAAGATGCTGAGCCAGCCGGATGTGCAGTCGGAACTGCCACTGCCCGTCGAAAACCAGGATGACCTTCGCAGCCTTTCTCTTCTGCTGAAGCAGTGGACTGACCTGCACAACAATCCATGGGGCAAGCTCCGTTCCGAAGAGAACCCGCTGAAAGCCGCGTCATTGAATGATGCCCTCGGCCGATGGCAAGAGGCGCGTGCCAGCCTGTGGAGAAAGCTGCGCGCCTACGTGAACCTGAAGCTCAGCCCGCCACCCGCAGACGTGCAGATCCGGAAGCTGAAGGAAACCGCCAAGGAAATCCTGCGCAGCACAGCCCCAGAGCAAAACAGCCGCAGGGAGTGGGAGCAGCTCTTTGAGCCTTCTGAAGAGGGATCCGCAGCGATGGATCCAGAGGTGAAAAAATGGCTGTCTGCATGGGCTGAACTGGATGGCCCGGACAGCTATGCCTCAGCGCAAAAAACTCTGTCAGACCTCTCCCTCCCCGCCTGGCTGCGCACCTGGGCCGCAGAAGTGAAGCCCCCCGCCACACGGATGGCCGTGGTCCCTGGAGGCGCCAGCACACCTGATAAGGAAAAGCCCAAACCCACGGCACCCGCACAAGATGCGGACTCCCCCACGGCCACCAGTTCCGTCTTCATCCACATGCTCCAGGCAGGAGAAGATTCCGTGAGCAAGGTTTCAGCTCTGCCAGTGGAGGCGGACATGCAGCTGTACGTAGGCTCTGCCAGGGATGCCCACCCGACACCTGACGGCAAGACCGAGCCCAAAGATGGCGAGCTCAAGAAGTGGGCTCCGATCAGCCTGGATGGCCGAAACGAAATTATCTTTGGTCCAAAGATCACCGCCGCTGCGGTGGACACTCTTACTTTTTCCGCAACAGGCGGCCTCACCGCGCTGCCGGAATCTTACCGCAAATCACCCGATGGCGTCAGGATGGTGGCACGCAGCAAGGATGGGCTGAGGGTGCTCTTTGATCTGCGCATTCTGCCCGGCGGCAGCGCTTCGTCCCGGCCCGTCTTTTTCCAGGTCATTGAAGCATCAGCCACCAACTCCACAACGACCGCCCTGAACCTGCCTGCAGGCTTTCTGACCCGGCTGCATCTGGCCGAGTCGTCAGCCCCTGTGTACTGGCTGCGACGTGAGGGCTCCATCTCCGAGCAAAAAATTTACTCTCTGAGAAAGTCCGGCGACTCTTCATTCGATGTGATGCCGCCACAAATGCAGTCCTCCTTTGCGTTGGAACGAAGCGCCCTGGAGAAACAGATCAAAGAACTGGAAGACGGGATCCACAAGGACAACACTGATCTGGCCGCCTTGGAAGACTCCAAGGGGTCCCAGCGGGAAAAGGACCTCAAGAGAGAATTCTACACCAAGGCCCGAAATGAAAAGGAGATCAAGCTCCAGGCCCTGCAGGCCAGGCTGCAGAGCATTTCCAGCCAGCCCCCCGTGCATTTCGATCTCATGCCGGGAGACTACACGCTCGTCGTTGAAGCGCCCGACAAGGTCGAACTGTGCAGGCTGCGCGTCACTCCGGCCGCCACTCCCAATTCCAAACCCACCAATCCGTGAAACCTCTTCCGCAAGCCATCCAGGCCATCCGTGCCGCACTGAAAGAGGAGGTGCATCCCTCAGCCATGGTGGACGCCGCATTCATCTATGCGCAGAACTGCACGGAAGCGGAGCGCAGGCTGGACCGCGTAAGCGCCATGCTGCACAAAGGCAGCGACTACCAGGCGCTGCAGGTGGCCGAGGAGGAACCTCCGTTGCTGGACCTCGTGGCGGAGCTGAGCTTTGGCGAGGAAAAGAACTGGCAGATCTATTGTGATACCCATGGCCTCAAATCAGCCCCGCGCCTGGACGCCAACTCCGTTCAGGAGCTGGAAAACCTGTACGCCAAAGGCATCTCGGCCAATCACCCGCTCTACAAGGACTTTCGGGCCGCCGTGCTCTCACGCGATGACGAAAAGTCCATCCGCATCGTCAAAACCATCCTCAAGCTCAACCCCCAGGATGACAACGCCCAGAAAGAGCTGATGCGACTGGAGAACAAGGCGCTGCAGGAAAAGATGGATGAACTGCGCGAGGCGCTGAAATCGGATGATGAAGAGCGCATCGCCACGCTCACGGAAAGCATCAAGGCCGTGGCGGCACCATCCAAGCTGGAACGCCTGGATGTCTTTCAGCAAGGCGAAGATGTGCGCACCGCCCTGCGTCGCAGGCAGGCGGGAGCTCGTGTGCCCGACATGCTGGCCGCCATTCAAAAAGTGAAGTCCGAGGACCGGTGGCGGCAGGTGGGCCAGATGCTTGCAGATCTGGACTCTCTATTCAGAGAGCACGGTCTGGGGCCAGCGGATGACGCGCAGCAAAGCGCCATCAACGAGCTGACCCAGTACCACGCCAAGTCAAAAGCCGCTGAGGAAAAACAGCGCAACTTCGAGCTTACGCTGAAAGGGTTCCTTTCCTTTGTGCAGGAGGCTGAGACCCGGCTGCTCACCGGCTCAGGAGTGACCTACGAGGAGATCGCGGAGAAGGACGAAACCTTCGTCAAGCGCTGGAAGGAGCTGGAAGGCTACCACCTGCCCGTGGAGGCGGAGTCACTGAACCGGCTGCGTGCCGTCGGGCAGGAGCTGCGCGCCCGCCTGGAAGGCATGCAGCGTGGCATGCGCCTGCGCAGCATGGGTCTGGCAGCCGGTGCGCTGATGCTGCTGTTCTGCGTCTCAGCCGTGGGCCTGCATGCGTGGAAGGCGTGGACACTCACCCAGGAGCTGGCCTCCTACCAGAGCAAGGAAAACACCGGTGCTGCTGAGGACCTGATCAAAAAGCTGCGCAAAGAGGAAGACCTGCTGCTGCGCTGGCCCTACCTGCAGGCTAAGATCGAGGAGGTAAACTCCTGGGCCTCGAAAAGCCGTGGCATCGACAAACAGGCGGAAGACGCCCTGCTAGCGCTGGAAAAATCATTCACCGGGGACAGCAGCAGCCTGCCTCCCGTGAAGCTGGTGCGCCAGCTGGATGACGCCGAATCACTCGTCAAGCAGCTGGGCGGTGACCTGGCCGCCTCTCCCAGAAACCGCCTCGCGGCGCTGAAGACCAAGACGGATCTGCATCTGACCGCGACTCTGAAGCAGCTCACAGCCAGCACCACCAGCAGCCTCACAGAACTGGAGCAGCGCAGCACCAGCGAGCTCTCTCATGAGAAGCTGACCGCCAGCGTGACCACCAGCATCAAAGCCATCGAACAGCAGCTCAAGCCGCTCGAAGCGCTGCTCAAGCCAGAGGTGCAGGCGCTGGCGCTGCCTTCAGATCTGAGCACCCGCATCCGCTCCCTGCGCCAGAAGGTGGACACCTTCCAGAAGGACCTGAGCGCCTTTGCAGACATCCGCGCAGAGACCGCACGCACCACCACGCTGGAAGAATACCGCAAGGCCATGGCCAAATGGCAGGCGGTCAAGTTTGCCGAAGCCGCCCCCTCGCTCAAAATGCTGGACACCATGCCAAGCGACAAGGCTTTCCAGGCCGCCCTCTTCACCGCAGGAGACCAGGAAGTGCTGCAAGCCGTCCTGAGTGACAAATCCGGCCGCCAGATGGCACCTGACACCTTGCTTGGCTCTGAACTGAAAACGATCCTGGGTCTGATTCACGATGAGTTTCTCAACAACATCTTTGAAAACACCGTGTCCCATTACTCCAGCAAAAAACCCAGCTCCACATTCTGGTCTGTGGGCAAGCCGGAGCAGTCCATCATCGGCAGCTCCACCCGCTGGAGCGCCAAGTTTTACGAACCAGACATCACCCAGCCCTCGGCTCTTTTCATCCAGAGAAGCCTGACTCGTGTGGGCATCGTGGGCGAGTATCAGGGAGATGCCGTGATCACCTCCCGCCTGAGCCAGACAAGCGAGATGATGAACCATCTGTCTCTCAGCCGAGTGACTGATGAGAAGGGTGAACGTGTGCTCCAGACCATCCTGGAAGTGTGTGACAAGCTGGTGCAGGACACACACGACGCCCCGGTGGCAAAGGCATGCGTGTTCCTGAAGCTGGAAAACATGATGCAGCTGCGCCCGCGTGACTGGGGCCTGCACTACTGCCCATCCCTGCAGCAGGACCTGCGCAAGCTGCACCAGGTTCTCGGCAACAGCCCTGTTCAAAGCGAGGACTGGCTGGTGCAGTCCAGCCGGGAAAAATGGACAGCACCTCTGACAGAGTTTTTTGCCTCGTGCAAAAACCGCTCCTATCAAAAGGAGGCCAACGCCCACAGGACATATCTGCGCGCAGCCATCACAGCCGGACTGAAATTTGCCGGATACGTGGAACCGGATCTCACCCTCTCCCTGAACCAGCTGGGCCGCGGCGCTGCGGAGCTCTGGATGCTGGGCAAGGAGGGCGGCAGACCGCTGATGGCGGCCAACCCATCCACCTCCGGCTCAGGCACCTCCAGCCGCATCTCCGCACCGGGCGCTGTGGCGCTCAGCCCCGTCTTTTATGTGCCAGCAGACCGGCAGGCTCTGCTGCGGCAGTACAAGGAGGCGCTCTCCTCCTCTGGTTCCGGGGCAGATATCAAGCCCTCCTCCGGAGAATCTCTCTTTCTAACCCAGCCCTGATATGGACGACTCGACTTACACACTGGAATGGCGCGGAACCAGAAGGTCCGGCTACAGCTATGAGGACATCGAGGCGGCACTCATCACCGGAGAGCTGCACTCCATGTACAAGATCCATGTCAACGGACGCTGGCAGGTGCTGCGAGACTACCTGGAGCAATACCGAACCCAATATGCCGCCTTTGGCTACCAGAGCCAGCCACTGGCTGCAGCGCAGCCACCGCCGCAGCCCGTGCGTCATGAGACCCTGCCCAGCTATGACGAGGCCATGGCCGAGCCCTCGCAGCCACAACGCCAGCCCCAAGCCCAACAGCGCAGCGCCCCGCTCAAGCCTGCGTGGTTCTGGCCCGTGATCATTCTCTCCGGCACCGCCTGCCTGCTGCTGGCGCTTGTGCTCGTTTACGTGCTGGCCACCAGCCACTCCTCCAGTCAGCGCACCACCGCCGCCACCTCAAAGGCCGCGACCAACGCCGCCGCTCCAGATGTAGAGAAGTCGGAGGAAAAACCTCGGAAAGCCAAGTTTCAGCCAGTCGCATACACCGGGAAAGAAATTTTTCCCAGCGTGATCATTTCCACAGCCACGGTGGACTGGAATGGAGACGCGCAGACAGCCGAGGACAAGAAGACGGATGAAGACGCGCAAATACGCAAGCACCAAGTGCCTATCTACGGCGATGAAAATGGCTGGCTGGGCGTCAAACTGGAAGGTCTGAAGAAGGGAGCGGAAGTCAGCGTCGAAATCAAGGCGGACAGCTTCATGAAGCCTTCCAAATGGCAAGGGAAGATCTCCACTTTAAGCGAAGAAGGCTTCGCCATGGTTATTCCCAAAATCCTTTGGGACTATGAAGCGCTGATCAAAGCTCGTCAGCAGCGCCCGATGAACATCATTTTCTCAGTATCGATCAATGACCAGCAGATGCCAGATCTCAATGAAACCTACACACTGAGATCCATCAATGACTGCCCGTTTTTTATCAAGGATGACAAAACTGGCAGAACCGGAACTCCTCTCAATTACATGTTCGCTGCATATGTGAACGAAAACCACCCAATGGTTCAGGAGATACTCAAAGAGGCTCAGGAATGTCACATTGCAGATTCATTTGACGGTTATCAATCCAAGGATCCAGAAAAAATCATGCGTCAGATTTGGGCCGTCTGGAATGCGCTTCAGCGCCGTGGCATCAAATATAGCGACGTGGCAAACACAACACCTTCAGAGATGACGTTTTGCCAGACCGTCCGCTTCTTGGACCAGTCGATCGACGGACACCAGGCTAACTGTGTGGACGGCTCAGTTCTCATGGCTTCAGTACTGCAAAAAATCGGGATCAAGTCTTACCTTGTCATCATTCCCAGTCACTGCTTCCTCGCCTTTGATTTGGTGCCAAACAGCGCGGCACTGCCAACTGGTTTGGAAACCACGATGCTCGGATCAGATGAAATTACCGAAGTTAAAAACATAGGACTCCTGCCAAGGAGAGAAAAAGACAAGGAGTATGAAGATTCAAAGAGGACTTTTCTCCAGGCAATAGCTTCAGGCAACAGAACCATTCAGGGCTGCGCACGCAATCTGCAGCTCAAAGGAGACCCGGAGTTCGCACTTATCTCCATCGATGACTCTCGCAAAATCGGCATCATGCCCATCCCATTCACCATGGACAAATGATGGTGTTTTCATACCCGCCACCACCAGCCCACTGACACCCTCATGAGCATGCAGCAGGACTCATCCGCCAGCACCGCCACCCTGCCGGCGGGAAACCCCTACCAGGATCCGCGCAAGACGCTCGACTGGTCGCGTTCGGATGTTGAACGCAGGTTTGGCTTCCACGGCGGGCGCTTCACCACACCTGGCAAGGTGCCATCCTTCATCCTGGCGCTGCTGCTCACTGCGGCGTTCTACACCGTCATCATCCTCTTGCAGCAGAAGTGGCCGCACACGCGCTGGTTTGCAGCCATGTTTCTCGAGCGCGGCCCCTGCCCCTACCCCACCATGCTGCTCTTCTTCTGGGCGCTGGCGCTGCTCTTCATCAAATGGCGCAAGCTCCTCTTCCAGCAGCGCTCCTTTGGTCTCACCATCATGCCGCTGGAACCCGAATTTGTACTCACATCCGCCACCGCTCGGGAGGTGCGTGAACGCATGTGTCATCTGGTGGACAATCCCCACCACTTTGTCCTCTTCAATCGCATCGACCTCGCACTGGCCAACCTGCACAACATCGGCCACACCGCCGACGTGGCAGCCATCCTCAAGGTGCAGTCGGAGAATGACGAGGCACAGGTGGCGGCCAGCTACGGCATCATCCAGGGCTTCATGTGGGGCATTCCCGTCCTCGGCTTCATCGGTACAGTGCAGGGCCTCAGCCAGGCCATCGGCGCTTTTACTGACACCCTCACTGCAGGTGGCGACCTCATCGCCATCCGAGCTTCTCTCAAGACCGTCACCGGCGGACTGGCCACGGCTTTTGAGACCACGCTCGTGGCCCTCGTCTGCGCTTTTGCACTCCAGCTCATCGTCAGCTTTCTTCAGGCCATGGAGTCCGAGTTTCTCGACAACTGCAATGACATCTGCAGCCGCCAGGTGGCTGGAAAGCTCCGCCTGCAGGAAGACTGACGCATCACCACCGCCACAGCATGAGAGGCCGCTTCAACAGATCCCATGGCAGCGCCGTCAGCTTCTTCGCGTTTCAGGACGTCATCACCGGCACCACCGGTTTTCTCATCATTATCACCATCTTCCTTGCGCTGAATCTAGATGAAGTCATCGGCGGTGCCAGCATCACGGCAGATCCCAATGCCACTCTGGCCGCCACGCTCAAGACAACCCTCGAGAAGATCACCAAACTCAAAGACAAGACCGCCGCCGTCACGCCCGCGCCGAACGAGACCGAGGAAACCGTGCTCCGGATGATCGTCGAGCTCAAGAACGCCATCGACCGCCTCTCCCCCAGCGCCAGCTCCCCCGAGATGCCCAAGGATGAGAACCCGGTGGATCGCGAGGTCCGCATCGAAAAGCAGAAGCTGCTCGCCCTCATTGATTCTCTCAAAAGACTCCTGCCAGACACCACCAAAGAGGCCGCAGATGCCGAGTCCAAGGTCGCCTCGCTGGAAAGCGAGGTCAAAAAAGCTCAGAGCCAGCTCCAGGAAAGCTTCGACCAGCAGAATGTGATCCGTCTCATCCCGGAAAAGAGCACCACCAACAAAGACCCTGTGCTCGTCACCATTGCCAGCTCCGGCTTTCATATTCAGGCTTTTGACGGCACCGATGCACGCGATGCTGACTCCCTCGGCGGGCTCATGCAGGCTCTCCAGTCCGTCTACACTCCCGCTGGACACTACATTGTCCTCTACTTCAAGCCCTCTGCCGTGCTGCAGTTTGAAGAAGTCACCCGCCGCACCCGAGGCGCAGGGTACGAAATCGGCTACGATCTCATACCCGAGCACATTCAGATTCAGCCTGCAGGACATCGGACCAAGCCGAAGCCCAAAGCCCCGCCGCCATGAGAAAACTCCGAACAAACAAGGATGAGAGTCTCGATCTCCTGCTGGACACTCTTTGCAATGTCTTTGGCGGCATCATCCTGATCTCCTGCCTCCTATCCCTCCTCACGCAGCAGCGCACCCCTGCGCCAGCCGCCCCTTCCAGCCTTGCGACAGCTCAGGGCAAACTCCTCGCCGAGAAGCTCCTGGCTGCCCAAAACGAACTGGCAGGTCTCCTGAAACTCAGCTCTGAAAACCAGGCCGCGGGACAGAGCCCGCTGCAGGCGCTCATCCAGGAGCGCAACGAACTGCAGGCAGCTCTTGACCGCATGCGCAAGCTGCAGCCCGCAGACACCAACTCAGACACATCCCTGCCCAAAGAACGCGTCGGTGACCTCACCGAGCTCCGCTCGGAAGTGCGTGCCCTTGAACAAAAGATCGCCGACGCAAAGGCCCGCAAACAAGCCGCCGATGAAAAAGGCCGTGACCTGGCAGGGGAGATCGACAGCATCCGCAGCCAAACCGCCGCCGAAGACGAGAAGCGCGTGGAGCACGTCCGGTTTCCCAAGGAACGCGCCAGCAGCAAGCCACCCTTCCACATCCTGCTCAAATACGGTGCACTCTACCCGCTGCAAGATGCCGCCGGAGACAAGTTTCCGGGGATCACACGCATCCCAAAAAATGACGAGGCCTACGAAGCCATCCCCAAAAAATCCGAAGGCATCCCCATAACCGACATCGCCACCATCCGCCGCATCCTGGCCAGCTTTCAGCGCTGGGGCGGCTATGCCAGCCTGGACGTTTATCCCGACTCTTTTGAAACCTTCCGCAGCCTCAGGCTCCTCATCCTGGAAGCCCATCTCGACTATGGTTTCGAAGTCTTCCCCGAACACTTCATCATCACTTTCAGCCCCAAAGGCACATCTCCCTCGCCACTTTGAATTCCCGCCAGCACTGAATAGCCATCTGAAGGCTGAGACTTGCCTCGTCGTCCGCATCAATCGGCCGTCGATCATTCCATAGTCTGGCACGCCGGAAACCTGTGCCAAATCCCTGCCAGCCACGGAGCTCACACGACAGGCTCGTACTTCATGATGCTGCGTTTGCCCCGCCACCATCATTTTTTCTTCCCCGCGTCATCACCGTGACGATGAGGGTGAAGAAGCACATCACGACGGAAAACAACGGAAACTGCAGTGCAGGCGGCAGGCTGTAAACCAGCGCCAGCGCGGGAATCCACACCAGCCAGTTGGTGATCAGCACCGTGGGGCAGGTGCGGGTCCAGAATTCACGGTCCAGCGTCGGCCGGGTGCGTGCCCATGAGCCGCCCAGATCCACCCAGCGCAGCGCGATGATGTAGGTGGGCACAAACCACACCGGGCTCATCACAAACTGGTCCACCAGCACCTTCTTGAGCAGGGTGGCGGCATCATGCCCGCCGCCAAAGAGCCAGGTTTGAAAATGGTAGAAGAGATCGATCTCCATGCCGCGATAGCCCCAGAAGAGCGCGAGCAGCAGCAGCCTCTTTCCGCTGCCCTCGCGTGGCAGCGTGCCCATGATCAGCTGGATGGCCGTGGGCATGAGCGCTGCTGCAAACATGGTGGAGGCACACGAAAAACCAAACGACCAGCGTGTCTTGAAGGCCCCCAGAGACTCCCAGAAACCCGCCAGTGCCGGCACCTGATAGTAGCTGACCACCAGCGCCACGGCCACGGCATTCAGCACGAGGCAGGGCATGCGGTTTTGTCGAAACACCGTGCCGATGGTGGCAAAGATGCCGGGAGTGGAAACAGATGAAGCGGACATGGGGGCGGTATCGGGCAGCAGACTGTGGATTACGGCTCCTCGCCAAAGAATTTCTGCCTCAGTTCAGCACCCACGCCCTGTTCGGTCAGCTTCAGCAGCGCCTGATTCAGCCGCTCGCGCAGCGGGCTGTCCTGCTGGAGGGCAAAGGCGTAGTTCTGCCGCTCAAAGACCTGCCCCACCATCTGCAGCTTGTCATCGTGCAGCTTGCCCGCCTCGTATTTCAGCACTGGCGCGTCATACACCACGGCATTCACCTCTTCTTTCTTCAGCGCCTCGATGCATGCCACAGCATCCGCCAGCGGCACCACCTTGGCACCTTTGATGTTGAGCCAGTTTTCAGCCGTGCTCCCCTTCACCGTGGCCACCTTGCGCCCCGGCAGGTCTGCGGGGCCGTTGATGTCTCCCTTGAGCGTGTTGATCGTCAGCGTGGTGGTGAAGGACGCTGTGAGCAAGGACACCAGCACTGTGGCCGAAAGCATCCACACGATGGCCACGATGCGCCCGCCCACACCCACCGGCCCCTTGTTGTCCGCACCGCCCACCAGCAGCGTACTGATCGTCCACCAAAACGACTCCCAGATACCGGACTTGTACTCCTTGGGCCACATGTCGCTGTTGATCCTGTGCTCAAACTTCCACACGAGATGGGAGATGAGAAACATGGCCGCCATCAGCAGCAGAAAGGCACCTATGAGCTCCAGATTGAAGAGGTTTTTGACGATGGCGAAAAGGTTGTCCGCAAAGCTGCCGCTCGCGGCGGAAACCAGCACCTGCAGCCCCGACTCATAGAAAGGCTGTGAGAAATCGATGACCTCCTCGCGCTTCGATGTCACGCTGATGGCACCCACGCCCACATCCGCCGTCTTGTTTTGCAGGGCATCAATGATCTCCTGCGCGCTGCCCACCACCTGCACCTCGAAGTCCAGCTTCATTTCCCGCGCCAGCTGCGCCCACAGCTCTGCCGCATAGCCCGCACGACGGCCGTCTTTCTCAAAAGAGAACGGCTCCAGATTTCGGGTCACGATCTTGATCTTCCCTCCCGCAGATGCCCCCTGTGCTGCGGCCTCAGGCACAAAGCTGATCAGTGACAAAGCCGAGAAAAGCAAAAGCCAGATGCGCATAAGAAGTGCCGCCACACTGCCGCGCCCTCCGCCCCCGTCAATACGATCCCCCGCCCGCTTTGCCAGCTTGCGGCAGCGCGGCGTCTGCCCATTCATGAGGCATGACCCCTGAGTTGTACCAGCAGATCATCGCCCACGGAGCCGCCGTGAATCTTTCCTCCCATGCCAAGCTCCGCCTCACCGGAGCCGACCGCACGCGCTACCTGAACGGCCAGGTGACCAATGATGTGCGCCGCGCCAAAACCGACGCCACCCTCTACGCCTGCGTGACGGATGCCAAAGGCCGCATCGCCGCAGACATCCACATCCACGCTCTGGACGAATCCCTGCTGCTGGATGCCGAGCCCGATCTCCGCGAGCCCCTGAGCATGCGCCTGGAGCGCTACATCGTGGCCGATGATGTGGAGCTGACCGACGTGACCGAGGACTGGCAGCTCTGGCATGTCTGGAGTGCCGCAGGCGCTCCTGCCCGGAATGAAAGCCTTTTTCTCGAACAAGCCGCCCCTGCTCACGCCCTGCGCTCCACACGCTACGGCACACCCGGCCTGGACCTCTGGCTGCCTGCCGCCGCCGCACCCGACTTTGGCGCCCTCCCCATTCTGACCGCCGCCGATCTCGAATCCTGGCGCATCCTGCAGCACATCCCGCGCTGGCCGCACGAGCTGAATGGGGAAACCTTCCCGCCTGAGGCCGGCCTGGAAAGCACGGCCATGGACTTTGCCAAAGGCTGCTACATCGGCCAGGAGGTGCTCTCCCGCATCAAGACCACCGGCAAAATGCCCCGCCAGTTGCTCTCCTTCGAATCCACCGCCGAAGTGAAAGCCGGAGACGAGCTCTGGCTGGACAAAGCCGTGGGCACCATCACCAGCACCACCCGGCACCCCGTCTCTGGTCATAAAGTGGGTCTGGCCATGATCCGCCAGGGCACGCCCAAAGATAGTCTGCACGTCGGCTGCAGCACAGGGCCGCTGCTTTTGGGAAGCTGAGCTTCCGCCACAAATCACCACTTTCACTGAAAGTGGTGCGCAGGGAGGGGATCGAACCCTCGATTCGATATAACCATCGACCTATCAACGGTTTACAAACATTCGCCCAGGAAAAACATTTGCCAAAACCTCCTTGAACATCCCGGATTGTTCCCACTATGTTCTCACATGGCGACCATTTTCAAGCGGCCAAACTCCCATTACTATTACGCAGCATTCCGAATCGAGGTTCGAGATGGAAACGGCAAAAAAACGTGGAAACAGTTCAAGCAGGTAACCAAGGTTCGTATTCCTCTGACACGCAGGGACCAAGAGAAAAGCGAGCAAGAAGCACTCAGGGTGGCAATGGAGTTCGAGCAAAATGCTCTGCGCCAAGCCGGCGCGGGAACCGAGGGCTCACAACGAATCATGGCCATTGTCCGCGAGGCTGCTGACAAAGCTGCACAAAAGCGCCTCACAGCCGACTTGGGCCGTAACTTCATCCGCCGCTTGGTAGAAGCGAGCACAGGGGAACAAATGCCAGCGGAAAAAACAATTGCTGGCTGGTTCAACGAATGGCTCGAACAAAAAAAGGGCACGACAAAGCCCACGACCCAAGCCCGATATAAGGCAAGCATGAAGGCAATTCTGGCACATTTAGGCGATGAAGCATCCGCCATGCCCTTGGATTCACTTACGATTGGCAAACTTCGCGTATTCCGTGACAAGCTAAAAGCGGAAGGTCGAACTGCAAAGACCACAAACCATTACCTGAAGGATGTCCATAGTGCTTTGATCGCAGCGGTAAAAGAGGGGCTTTTGAAGCGAGCACCAAGCGAGAATCTTGAGTTCTTGCCGGAGGAGGATTCCACAAATCGGGAGCCGCTTTCCTTCGGGGATATCTCCAAGTTGATTGATAGTGCTCCATCGGCCGAATGGAGGGGCGTGATTCTGCTTGGCGCTTTTGGCGGACTTCGCCTGGGTGATGCCGCTCGGATCACTCGATCATGTATTGACCTTGAAGAAAAAGTTATACGCTTCAAGCCACAGAAGACCCAGCGCAAAAAGCAAACCCAACAGGCACCGATACAGCTGCCCATGCATGTGGAGCTCATTCGCTATTTTGCAAGCATCGAACTATCCAATGATCCGACAGCTCCGGTATTCCCGTCTCTCGCCCGTGTCAGCGTGTCAGGAAATAAAGGCTTATCCAGTCGGTTTGTGCAGATAATGGAAGCTGCTGGAGTAGCACGAGGTCAAACGCGGAAGCACATCGATGGAAAGGCCGGCCGTTCTTCCCACGCACATTCCTTCCATAGCCTGCGTCATACGTTCAACAGCAGCATGTTCAATAGCGGTGTGACACAGGAGATGCGCATGAAAATTGTGGGCCATGCAGACACCAAGACAAACGGGAGATACACTCATGCGGAGCTAGCTTCACTGAGGCGTGCTGTCGACGCAGTGCCCACCCTCGAATCGGAGAAACCAGCTGAGTGACACCTTTGCTGAAACGGACTCTACGCCCTCAGGAAGTCAATTGGCTCCCTCATGGCCAATAAGTTCGGAATCCACGCTGCTCAACGTCTTCTGAGACACACCAGCCCGACCATCACCTCCAAGTTCCTACACTGATCGGACGGCTTCTGTTTTGCCGGGGATTGGATCGTTGTTGGAACGCAGTATGGAGAGGGCGTCTTGATAAACGCCGGCCTTCCACAGCCGCCTCCTCCGCACCCTTGCCAAGAACTTTCGTGTGAGTTGCAAAATGGCTGGATCCGACCAAAGTCCTGTTGTCAGCAAGTATCTGAGCAGGCAAACGGCCACATAGACGATCGAAGCTTTACGAAAAGCGAATTTTATCGCCTTCCCTGTTGCAGCAACGCCACCCCCTGTTCAATTGATCGCATGCGCCAGCCCTTATTCAAAGTGATTGCCGTAGGAGATCGCCACGCAAAAGGTCGAGCCCTCGAACACGCCGTTGGCTTAATGTGGAGTCATCTTGGATACCGTGACATTAGGTTTAACGCTCATGTCATCGGCGAAGAAATTGATGTACAAGGAACACACGTCATATCAGGTGAAAAGCTCAAGGGGCAATGTAAAGCGCATGCAAACGCGGTAGGGGCATCGGAAGTACGGCTGTTTTATGCGGACGTTATCAAAGAAAGAGCGAAAAACGCGCGTCTCGTTGGGGTTTTCATCGCCCTAAATGGGTTAACTGCGACATCAAAATCATGGCACGAAGACCTATCCGCCAATGATCGTGACGTCTTCAAAATCCTCAACGGAGAAGATTTTGTTCGACATCTGAGTGAGGCTAAAGTCATCCTACAACAAGATGCCTTGCTTGTGTCCTTAAGACCAAAGACGTCCATGCCGGTGGTTGAGGCTTGGCTGTTAGTATCTGACCGAGGTCTCTTTTGGCTTGTTGTCCTAGACGCGCCGGATAGATCCAACCGCTACTTTGCGATACAAGCCGCCGACGGGAGCGCTGTCCACCAACATGATTTGGAATACCTTTTGACAAGCATCAAACCGCCAGCAGATGCATTCCGCATTTCTTTAGGGGGCCGGGAATGTCTGATCAAATGTTTGCTAAATGGGGAGATGCAAACTCTCGAACAATTGGCCATGGCTGCACAAGAAAGCGTCGCAGATACAAAATGCATGGTCGATAGCTTGATATCAGACGGGATGCTTGTCAAAAAGCTCAATCATATATATCTGCGCAGTGAGATCGATGGCGCTGTCAGTGTAGCAAGACTATGCCTCGGCACTGCCATTGAATTAGACTTCATGCAATCAGACTATTTCAGAAAATCCCTATCGAGTTTATTGGTACCATTTGTCGAGGCTAAATACCACGTAAATTTCGAAGCTGATGAGCGAGATGTAGTCGTGAAACTGCTCAGCATTTCCCCAAGCTGCCTCAACCTCGTATGTGAGGGATCCTCTGAAGCATTTGTGACATCCTCTTCCGAGTTTAAAAGAATGAGAATGGCGGATGATGAGGCAGTCAAGTGGCGCAGGCAGTTGCGCCAAAACTTGCTTCATCAGTTTGCGGTTGAATATGCCCGTGATCAGACAGCAAGCAAGACAACAGAATTACTGGCGTCTAATGGCATCGTTTTGGCGAAGATTAAATTCGATATTGGCGTCGCGTGTCGTGATCGAGTCTTTTTAAAGCTGAATGTTGGCTTGAGCTTTATGGTGGCGGAGGCTGGAGAGGCGGTATCCGCAGGTCAATTCCTTTCAGTAACAGGCCCGGGACCAATCTTAACACAAGGGGATGCTTTAACAAATTTAGGTGAGCTGGACGCGGCAAAAAAGGCCTACGATCAAGTAATTCAAAACTGGCCCGGAACAAGGGAAGCCATGGCAGCCGCCCACAACCTGGGAATACATTGCATGAGCAGATCGGAATTCATAGCCGCGATCAAACTATTTGAAACGTTAGTTGATGCCGAAAATGAGTTGAAGCTTTCCGCCTTAGCAAATTTAGCTCACTGTTATGCACATTTGAAGGATCAGAAACGAGCAGACCAGGCATTAAGATTGCTAAAATCACATCTTGATTCAGATCGCTTTAGCTCAATACATTCACAGGTTGAACAGATACTAAGAAGTTAACCCCCCGCCAATGGAACATATTTGAACTACGAACGCAAAGTCTGATGCCACCTTTCCGACTTGGTGGAAGCGCAGGTCTCGATGTGCAAATTTTGCAACAATGGCAAATTAGTGAATCCAGGGACAACAGTTCTTGAAGCCAAGAAATTTCCTCGCTTATTTATAGTATTGTGCGGAACGCAATGGCACACCAAGCATCTGTTCATTGCGTCCTCTGGATGCTTTAGCTTTGCATTGCGCGATAACACTCGCGACCACGCCTGCCAATTATGTCACAGACCACTTCTGCAGAAAGCGACGCAATAGACTCACGGCTTAAATGGCCCGCTCGGAAAAGAGCCAGAATTTCCCCCCGCGTCAGAGGGAAACCGATGGCGCTAAGTGGTACTGCCTCAACTGGCAAACCTAGATCGAGACGTGTTAACAGCAATGCGGCTGCACCTTCATCATGTGCACGGGCTAATACGATTGCAGAGATTCGCAGGGCCGCATCAAGGATGAACCGGCAGCTATCCGCATAGCCGCGAATATCCGCGTGGCCAACCCTGGAGAATGCATTGGAACTATAGTTTGCTTCAATATCGCCGATAAGAAATCCCGCCATCCAGTCACTCACAATAAGGGCACGTTTACATCGGCCATAAAACGCTATATCGCTTGCAGCACGATACCGTAAAGCCTGATAGATCCCGATGCCAAAGCGATCGCGGACGTTTTGCCCCCAGCGAGACTCGCCTTTCCGGTTCTGCGGTGTGTAGTCTTCGTCACGCTCCGGCAAACATTCGATAAGGACGACCAAATTTTCAAGCGTGACTTCATTTTGATCGACTCGCCTGAGTAATTCCACCAAACGCATCGATGACTCTAGACTGAGCGTTGATTCCCCACAAGCACGCCCCAGAATGGTCAAACAAAGGTTGTCACCATCCTGCTCGATTAGACCATCTGTGGTCATGCGATCCAACAACCTCTCCAATATTGGCAGCATCTGGGCACGCCACGAGGGGTTTCGAAGGGACGCCAAGTAACCACCATACGTGTTCGCGACCAAGTCAATGACAGCCTCGCGCGACACTGCTTTCACTTGCGAAAGCAGTCGTATAACCCAAGTTCCAGGGTTGTTGGGATTAAATGAGGACGTGATCGATTCCGGTTCCCCTTGCACATAACGTCGAAAAAGCTGAGTCCCATCGAAGGATGTGTCAGCAAGTAAAATCGCCTTGCCTTCGGCCTCAAAACCCAAACGGCCAGCACGACCTGCCATGTTTTTGTATTGGGCTACAGTATACGGTTGGTGCTCTTTTCCGGGGAAAAAGTTTTCAACGATGATAACCGTAGATGCCGGGGTGTTCACGCCAGCTGCCACAGTGCTAGTGGCTACAAGCACTTGAATACCCCCATCAGGTCGCCGGAAACCACGTTCCACTGCAACGCGCTCGTCACGGGTGAGATCTCCGCTGTGAAAAGCCACACCCCCGGTTAGTGCCTGGATAAGGTTTTCAGACATGCCTGAGCGATCTCCTTCGGGAAGGCTGTCGATGACCTCTTGCGCAGCGGGAAGACAAAGCTCGTCGGCCAAATACTTCGCGCATCCGCTCGCCGGGCCACGTGCGTTGCGAAAAACAATAACCTTCTCGCCCGCTTCGACCAGGTGGCGGACAAGTGGAACGATCACATCCTGCGATGATGGATTTTGCCCACGTTGGCGCACTGCAGAGCGATCCAGAAGCTGGACAGTAGCGGAACCATTGGGGCCCAGACACCTCAAAGCGCCCGACCTGTCCAGCACTCCTTCAACCAAAGGAACAGGCCTATGATTAGTCTCCAACAGTCCCACATTGAGCCACTGATCAAAATGGTTAGTATGCCCAATGACAGCGCTGAGCGTTATCAACTGCGGTCTAACACCGCGTTGGCGTGCACTGACAAGATTTGTGAGGAGTAGTTCAACTGTCATGCCGCGTCCGGGTTCAGTAATGAACTGCGCCTCATCGACCACAATCAGCCCAATTTGATTGAGCATGTGGGGGGATATCACCGACATACTCAAAAACTTCTCATAGGTGAAGAAGGCCAAATCATATTTGCCTCTTAGCACCGGTCCCACCTGATCCTGCCAGTCACCACTGCACCGTGCCACCCGAAGCCCAAGACGGCTGCCATATATCGCAGAAAAATCTTCGAATTTTTCGTTCACAAGGGCCTTGTAAGGGAGGAGGAATACTGCCTTACGCCCTTCGGCGATGGCTTTTAAAGCTGCCAGCTCTCCAATGAATGTTTTACCCGAACTCGTGGGAGCCACCACCATAAGCGAATGCCCGTTAAGAATTCCCTTGTCATTGATAGCGGCAATTTGAAGAGCGTTGAGTCCATTCGGAAAACGCTCAGCCCAAGCAGATGCAGCTTCTTGAGGTATGCCTGCCCCCGACAGTTCACGAATATCACCAGTTGTTTGGTAGTTTGCGTGCTCAGGGAAGGCAGAACGGTAGCAATCACCTCTCCTGCCTGGTGGAAGCACAAATTCACCCTCCGTCTGACCGAACATGGTAGGCGACTGTGTATAACCGAAGCGTGCGGCGCTCACACCAACCAGACGCGTCACGCGATCAACTAAGTCCAGAACACCGATAGGTGCTCCTGATGCGAGCAACACATCGATTACAGCCTTGGTGAACAGCCCGTGACGCGCCTGAGGGTCCTCAAGCGCTTCCTGAGTAGCCGATGAAGCGGCAAAGAGAATGCGTCCCTGGCCGGCAACTTCCGTCAGAGGAAAGGCTAGCGTGCCACGAGGGACCAGTCCAGCATCGATAACACGCGCAGGAGCACCGCCACTGAAGCAACAATCGAGGAGCATGATGACCGAGCGCGCACGTGTCTGGCGGAAACGTTGAGCTAGGTCATCCATGCCGAGTGCTGTGCCTGCGATGTCGTGCACGATGGTGTCATACAAAACAAGCCGGTGGTCATGGGAGCCATGTCCAGCAAATGTTAGAATGACGACATCATCTTCGTTAGCCGCTCCCAGCGTCGCATCAAGAATGCCCTTCACGGCATCCAGGGTCGCTCGCTCATTGGTGACAACTGGAGCATTCAAGTCTCTAATGGAGTCAGAGAGGACAGCCCATAAGGCTGTCGCATCGCGGACAGCCCCTGTGAGATCTCCAATGTTTGGATCAGAATACCGATCGATACCGATGAAGGCTGCACGGATCATAGATGTGTTCAATTCGATTTACCGAGCACTATCAACTGTTCAAGCAAACAGTTGTTTGATGGAAAAAACCGTCGTCGGGCTTCGTAGCCATCGATCTCCACCGCCTTGTTCCGTTCGGCGATCTCAGCAAAACCCGGTTCCTGTCCGCGCTGGGCCCTTCCGTTTATCATACACACGAGTCTGAGGATGCCCAAAGAGCTGGATGTCTGAATTCCGTAGGCCAGCCAGGTAACGGTCTTTCTGATCTTCTGTGGTGCGTAGTGAGGAGTGAGAGCAGCCCAAAACGACATCAAGCTTCCTGAGGGTGGACGGATTCATGTCACCCTCGTCGGCAGGAGACAGGTTCACCTCTGCTGAATTCAAGATGGTGAACCCTTGCATTTGAGGCTTCGGTTCAGCGCAGCGATCTCCATCCCCTTGCTTCTCTAGGCGTTGTTCATCCAGACCACCTGCGATTTTGAGCCCTTTGGTGTGGTCTGTGATGCCAATATACTGGTAGCCCCTTTCCATAACTGCGGTCGCCATGTCCCAGATTGTGCCGGCGCCATCGCTCCATTGAGTGTGCATCTGGAGGTCTCCCTTCAACTGAGTTTGCCACTTTGGATTCCTCGCTAAAATCTTGCGCTTGAGCCAAGGTGAGGAACTCTTTTCGGTTGGCTGGTGGTTCGACTTTTGGCCGGGATTCAAGCCATTCCTGAACCCGTCGGGCCAGGGAAGGTCCAATTCCTGAAAAATCAGTGAGAGGAAGCCCTGCCTTCACCAGATCCGCTGCCTCAACCGGCCACATGAACGCACTGTGGGCTGTTCTCGATACCCTTCCGCCTTCTTAGCCTTGTGGACCAGAAGTTCGGCAATGGCTGCTTTGTACATTATGGGATCCATCCTTCCCGCACGTTCTCCCGGCACCTTCCAGCGTCGGGCGTAGTTATCAGGCTTAAGGGGTTAAACCCCGCCAAAGTTAGATTATTTTAGTGCTTTTCGAGGCCCGCACCTTCTGACCACTCTTTTCGAGTTGCAGCTCCCCCTCAGAGATAATTTGTTGGATTAGATCCTCCAGATTCGTTCCGTGCAACTTCTTGAAAATGATGTTGATTGCAGTGCCATTGTGGGACGCAGAATCACATGCTGCTCCACCTGGACTCAGTGCCAAAATCGACTGACCGCTGGTAATACTAAAGTAGCCAGTCCTCCGACCAAGATTTGCGAGCGTGTAGAGTCCAAAACCGCTATTTGCCCATGGATTGTCGTCTTCTGGATCAGGCACACTGCGCGAAATTCCTGGCCGGATTGCCATCTTTAATGCCTCGATGTCGCTAGGGACGTCATATCGCTCCGAAAGCGATTCCCTGAGGCCTCGACCATAGTCAACGATTCCAACAAGAACACGACCGTCTTGGTAGCGCTGGCCGCCCAGAATACATTCAATACATCCCGAATGCTCAAAAACATTCCGGACCAGTTCACGAATACAGTAGCTCACTGGCCGGATGACAGACAGCTTGTTCGAGTGAGTCAGCAGTTTTGCGAACTCCTCTGCCTTTTTCTGAATAGCTTTATGCATTGAATCGCCCCCGAAAATCTCGTCAATGAAGAGGCTGTCTTTGTCTAAAACGGTGAGTGGCAGGTAGGAATCTCCGCCAGGAGCTTCTCCGGGCGCGTTGCCCAATTCAAATCCAAGCAGACGAAAGAATCCAATGTGAGATAGGTAGGAATGAGCTGGCTTTGTCGCTTCAAAGCCTTTCAATGCAAACTGCACGTTCGCGTGTTTACGCAGCCGCCTGACTTGCGAAGCTATAATCAAGGATCCGAACGGAAACGCCCACCTCACTGGTGAGACATCCAATTCGATCTCTACAGCCCCGTCAGACTGATTAAGCTTGGAACAAAACTGAAGCGATCGCTTCTCGTCAAGACTCGGTGGAAGTTGGAGTGTTGTATTCATTTTTGGCCAGCATCATTACTTCTCGGCATCTTTTTTGCCCTTCCAACCTCGTGCAATTTTTAAGGCGCTTGTTGTAGCAACTGACGAACACAAAACAAGGAAAATCGGGCTCATCCCATCATTTCAACTTGTCGTGCTCGCATCTTCACATTGGCTCGGTCGGTCGGATTGGGAATCATCTCATTGCCACACTTTGAAGTTCGGAAATCCTTTGCCATACGATTCATACCCGGCATGAATAGGAAAGCACCTCAATGGCCCGCAAACCTACTCCACCAACTCCGCACCCGCTGCCACCAACGTCGGCTGCAAGTGTCTCAACATCAGGCAAGCCAATGTTTTTTGGGCCTGAAGCTACGGAATGGAAGCCGTTAACGCCAGAAGTTCCGCCAAACAGCGACCCTGTGGAGGAGCAGAAAAATGTCGCTGCGGTGAAAGCCGCTAAAGATGAACTGAAGAATTTCCTTCTGTCCTCTCTTCAAATGCAGCATGTCGTTGTTCTGGCTGGTAGCGGCACATCCCTTGGCCCAGTCAAAGGTCCCTCAATGTGGAATCTTTGGGATAACTGCGTGCATGCCAATCCAGGGGACCCGATTGGCCCCAGCAAGATTTCCGACCGAGCCGCACAGGTTATCAGTGAAATCGGATATGACCTCGACACCGAAAAGGAAAACATCGAAGCCCTCTTGTCTCGCTGCGATGCCTACCTTCAGTTGAGGCCTAGTGTCAATGTGTCAACGTTCGTCACGGAGTCGAAGAAAATAATTTTGGAAAAGTGCTCTAAATTTATCGACCCAATGAATGAAAACCAGCTTGCATCTCATCGCACATTCCTTCACCGACTTTCCCGCCGACGAGTCCGCGATTCCCGGCTTAAGCTCTTTACGACAAATTACGATCTTTGCTTTGAAACTGCAGCAGGAAAGCAAGGATTGGTCGTGCTCGACGGCTTTTCGTTCACGCAACCGCGCCAATTCGATCCGCGCTTTTTTCTGTATGACATAGTCCGCAGGCCGACCACCGGTGATGAAGTAGGAACGCCTCTAGAGCCTGTTATTAACTTTGAAAAGCGCTGTACACCGGTGAAGTTCCAAGGCATACGCTTG